>JAEEGL016959928.1_pt1 | contig 31534 bp, 21 predicted proteins | sample 9134231 | NCBI WGS metagenome assembly JAEEGL01 (sample SAMN16246548, study PRJNA631951) | gut metagenome | biome: gut microbiome; feature: rumen; material: fiber-attached | host: Bos | place: Iran: Karaj | collected 2018-10 | reverse complement strand
TCCTTATACTGTTACCATATAAGGAATTCGACATCACCTCGACAATGATATAAAGGCTTTTTACATATAACTCACTGGGCTGTACTTACTCCGACCCGACTTAAAGTTATACGACAGAACAATGGTCTGGTGCGTCAACCAGAGGTGTCATGACCTAAATATCGTAGGCAGAATTTCTTCTGTCTCAGTCTGGTGAACCATTTAACGGAAGCCCACTGCCTTTAGGCGGTGGGTAGTTCACTTTTCGGATAGCCTTTGGTGTTTTTTACACCACGCTTCTTTAATTATACCAAATTTATAGCTAAAAAGCAATAAAAATGAAAAAGCTGCCCCCTTTTTTGAGAGCAGCTTTATATTTTTTTAAATGCTTTTGTTATACCTTTTCCAGATACGGTTAAACTTCAGCATATTCATATACATTTCCAAATAACTGAATGATACAATTAGGAATACATATTCATTTAATCTAATAAGTGAAAATATCGCAATTATTAAAAGCGCTAAAAATACAATCCCTAGTGGCCTAGGATCCAGTAACTTATACGATACTGCTGTAATTATAAGCGTTATGGCAAGCACGCCGATAGAAGCCATGGACCAAACTGCCATCTTATCCCCTAATTGTTCTTTAAAACTGATTTCATTCGCATCCAAATGTGATATTATCAACATTATCAAATATATTACTCCTGCACCTTCTATTAATGCAAAATTTACAGACAAATACTTATTTAGCTTTCTTAAATATTTCGACTTATACAATTCCTTCTTAGATAATCCTCTTGGCAGCTTATTGATTTCTTCGATATTTCCTGCAATTATTCGCATAGAATCAATTTGACCTGATTGTCCCTGAGTTTCGTTTCCGTCGTTAGTAACAGTCCATTTCAATTCTTCTGCTTCTATATGCATCTCGGGAGTATTTATGAACTCCTCCCTTGACGTCCCCTTTGATTCGCTTTCCATTTTCCCTCCGCTTTAAATACAATGACAATTATATTAGCTACCTACCATAATAGCATATATTTTCCTTTTCTTCAATAATTTGTTGCTCCATAGCATCTTAAAAATTTATAGTTTTTTATAATATAAAAATCAATAAACCATATATGTAAAATTAAATGCATAAAAACACCCTTCTTACTGATCATCCGATATTCAGGATACTTATCCGTAAGAAGGGTATTAAACTTAAACTTTTACATAACTACAAAACGTAATTATATTAATAATTCTTTTCATGAACCTCGAAGAAGCTCTGTGGATGCTTACATACTGGGCATACCTCTGGTGCCTCTGTACCGATTACGATATGTCCGCAGTTGCGGCATTCCCAAACTGTAATTCCGGCCTTCTTGAATACTTCCATTGCTTCTACGTTCTTAAGAAGAGCACGATATCTTTCCTCGTGATGCTTCTCGATAGCTGCTACTCCGCGGAACTGCTCTGCTAGCTCGTGGAAGCCTTCTTCGTCTGCGTCCTTAGCCATATTCTCATACATATCTGTCCACTCGTAGTTTTCACCTTCTGCTGCATGTAAGAGATTCTCTTTGGTATCTCCAAGCTCGCCAAGTGCCTTGAACCAAAGCTTAGCATGCTCCTTCTCATTGTCTGCTGTCTTAAGGAAAAGTGCTGCGATCTGCTCATAGCCATTCTTCTTTGCTACTGATGCAAAGTAAGTGTACTTGTTTCTAGCCTGTGATTCTCCTGCAAAAGCTGTTCTAAGATTCTGCTCTGTCTTTGTTCCTGCATATGGATTCTTAGACTTTTCTGCCGGCTTTGTAATCTTTTCAAAGTCTGATGCTGGATGCTTGCATATTGGACAGATGAAATCCTCTGGTAATTCCTCTCCAACGTATTCATATCCGCAGATACGGCAACGCCAGATTGTCTGTCCATCCTCTGTCTTGCCAACTGCTTCTGGCTTTGGCTTAATGCTGTTCTGATAATAGGTGTAAGTTGCTGATGGAACATCTGAAAGTACTTCCATATCTGTTACATCTGCGATGAACATTGTATGGGTTCCGAGATCTACTTCAGAAATAACCTTTCCTGATACATATGCATTTGTTCCTGCAGTAATGATCATTGTTCCATTTGCTGCCTTTTTGCAATCTGTATAGTCTGCAAATTTATTTACGTCTCTTCCTGACTGGAAGCCGAAATGCTTGAAAAGATCAAACTTTGCTGCCTCGCTGATTACTGATACTGTGAAAACACCTGTATCCTTTATCATATCATGTGTGTAATTAGCCTTGTTAATTGCTACAGAAATACGGTTTGGCTCACTTGTAACCTGAACAGCTGTATTAGTAATACATCCATTGTCCTTTCCATCTCTGTTTGCAGTAATAACGAATAATCCATAACTGAAATTATACATTGCCTTTTTGTCCATACAAATCCTCCTTTTGTTTTTTAAAGTGCTTAAGCCATTTTTTTCTGGCACTGCGGACATATTCCTTCGAATACCATCCTGTGCCTTAGCACTTTAAATCCTGATTTCTCTGCTATTTTTTTATCAGACTCATTATCATACGGCATATCTACATCTATTACGCTGCCACACTCCGTACAGATCATATGATAATGATAATCAGTTCTATAATCATATCGATCTGCACCTGGGACCTTTACATGATTTATTATGCCCTCTTCTGATAAGCCGGTCAGATTTCGGTACACAGTTCCTCTGCTGATTTTATCATCTACTAGTCTTACATCTAAATATATCTGATCTGCAGTTGGATGATCATGACGAGCCCTGACAGCATTTAGTATTATCTGCCGCTGCTTAGTCTCTCTGTGCTGCTTCATGATGCCCCCTTTCCTAATGTAACAATCAAATGGGTTATATATGCAGCATTCACCTTATTGATACAAAGTCCTAATATCATTTTATCTAATTCTTTTGAATTTGTCAAGGATATTTATCTTAAATTATATTGTCATATTAGTTGATTATCTTATAAACAAGATAACTAAACTCGCATGTAAAATCCGTTTGCTGTAAATCCTCCAAATAAATAAAGTCCGCATTTGTGCATTTTAAAACGCAGAAATACGGACCTTATAATATTATATTATATTATATTATATTATATTATCTTATTCTTTTAAATCTCATGCCTACGAAAAGTCAATTATTCAATGCAAATTACTTTGCATAATTTACCTTTGCAATAAACTTATCATAAATTACTTTGTATAATTTACCTTTGCAATTGACTTATCATAAATTACTTTGCAAGTTCCATGAATGCATTTGTAAGAACTTCGTTCTTCTTCTCTGCATCTTCAAAGCTATTTCCCTTTACACCGATATAGAACTTGATCTTTGGCTCTGTACCTGATGGACGTACACAGATCCATGCATCATCATCCATATTGAAGTAAAGTACGTTTGACTTTGGAAGTCCTGTCTCTGTAACCTTGCCTGTTGCAATGTCAAGAACTGTATTCTTGTCATAATCACGGAACTCAATTACTGTATTATTTCCAAGCTTCTTTGGTGGGTTGTTACGGATCTCATCCATCATTGACTTGATCTTTGCTGCACCTTCTGATCCCTTAAATGTAAGAGTTCTAAGGCTCTCCTTGAAGTATCCATACTTCTCATAGATATTAAGCATCTGATCCCAAAGAGTGATTCCCTGATGCATATAATATGCTGCTGCTTCACAGAGCATCATTACTGCTACTGGAGCATCCTTATCACGTGCATGAGTTCCTACAAGACATCCGTAGCTCTCTTCGAAACCAAATTCATAATGGCCCTTGCCTGACTGCTCCATGAACTTGATCTGCTCGCCGATGTACTTAAATCCTGTTAAGCACTCACGAAGCTCAAGATTGTAAGCTGCTGCAACCTTATCTGCCATGTTAGTTGATACGATTGTCTTTACAAGTACGCCGTCTTCATGGAGAATTCCCTTTTTCTTTCTCTGATCAAGAAGATACTCACAAATAAGCATACCGCTCATATTACCTGTGAATGAATGATACTTTCCGTCTGAACCCTTAGCATATACGCCAAGTCTGTCTGCATCTGGATCTGTTGCAAGTACAAGATCTGCATCCTTTTCCTCTGCAAGCTTAAGTGCAAGAGTAAATGCCTTTGGATCTTCTGGATTTGGATATTCAAGTGTTGGGAAGTTTCCATCTGGTCCCTTCTGCTCTTCTACGATGTAAAGGTTCTCGTAGCCAAGCTCTGGAAGTACTCTACCTACAGTTACAATACCTGTACCGCAAAGAGGAGTATAAACGATCTTCATTTTCTTTCCCTCTTCCTTAACGATTTCAGGATTGAGAGTAAGCTTCTTAAGCTCTGCAATATAAAGATCATCAACTTCCTTACCGATTACCTGAAGAAGGCCCTTTGCTTCTGCTTCTTCACGGCTGATAAGCTTGATTTCTGAGAAATCTACTGCATTTACTTCATCAATGATTTCCTTATCTCTAGGAGCTGTAATCTGTGCTCCGTCATCCCAATATACCTTGTATCCATTATACTCTGGTGGATTGTGACTTGCTGTTACTACTACACCTGCTGTGCAACCAAAGTGTCTAAGTGCAAATGAAAGCTCCGGAGTTGGACGAAGGCCATCGAAAAGATAAGCCTTGATTCCATTTGCTGCAAGAATAAGAGCTGTTCTTTCTGAGAACTCTGTAGACATACGTCTGCAGTCAAATGCGATTGCTACACCCTTTGCCTGAGTTCCATTCTTTATGATATAATTTGCAAGTCCCTGAGTTGCCTTACCTACTGTGTAATAGTTCATTCTGTTTGAACCAGCGCCTACTACACCACGAAGTCCACCCGTTCCGAATTCAAGTGAACGATAGAATCTATCTTCGATTTCTGCGTCATTTCCCTTAAGGGCTTCAAGTTCCTTCTTGGTGTCCTCATCGAATGTCGCATCTGTAAGCCACTTATTATATTCCTCTAAATATCCCATTTTGAGTCTCCTTTTTTTTTAATATCATAGGTTAATTTTACTCTAATGATACTCTGAATACAAGTAAATTGATTATAAATTCACCCTTTTAATGATAAATTTTTTCATAATTTAATAAATATATCACAATATTTGTAAGCTTTAACCATATATTAGCAGAATAATACAATTATTCGTCTGAGCCTGCAATTTCACCTTCACGTCTAAGAATTTCAAGATTCTTGCGGATAAGGTTACTTCTCTGACGTACACAGTCTACGCTTCTTCCCGGATCCTCTGGTGTATTGAATACAAAATCCTTAAGCTTTTCTATTGTTGTTGTTGCAACATGAAGTCTTGTATCACTTGATGCATAGTAAATGAATACTTTTCCATCTGGTGTTGTAATTGCACCATTTGTGAATACTACATTACTTACATCTCCTACTCTTTCTTCTCCTCTAGGTCCAAGGAGCATGCCTGATGGCTCTGCTATTACCTTTGAAGGATCATTTAAATCTGTTGCGAAAGCATAGAGTACATAACGAAGTCCTGCTGCTGTATTTCTTACTCCGTGTGCTATATGAATGAAGCCCTTGTCTGTCTTTATTGGTACTGCACCTGCACCGTTCTTTGCTTCTGTAATCTGATGATACTTTCTCTTTGATGTAATTATTTCCTCATCTATAACAGCATTTGTTATGTCATCACAAAGTCCGAAGCCTACTCCTCCGCCTGATCCTGTATCAATGAAATCATCCATTGGGCGTGTATAGAATGCGTACTTTCCATTTACGAAATATGGATGAAGTACTACATTACGCTGCTGTGGAGAACGGAGTGTCTTAAGATTTGGAAGTCTCTCCCATGTCTTTAAATCCTTTGTACGAACGATACCTGCTGCTGCAACAGCTGCTGAAAGATCATTTACGCTTTTATCCTTGCTCTCTGAGCAGAATACACCATAAATATATCCATCCTCATGCTGTGTAAGACGCATGTCATAAACATTTGTCTCATCCTTCTCTGTATCTGGAAGAAGAATAGGATAATCCCAGAAACGGAAACCATCTATTCCATTGTCACTTTCTGCTACTGCAAAGAATGACTTTCTATCATTTCCTTCTACTCTTGCTACAAGATAATACTTACCTCCAAGCATAATTGCACCTGAATTAAAGGTTGCATTGATTCCAAGTCTCTCCATGAAATTTGGATTTGTATTAACATCTAAATCATATCTCCAATATAATGGAGCCATCTCCCTTGTTAATACCGGGTACTCATAGCGCTGATAAATTCCATTATAATCAGCTGATGGTACGTTCTTTCTTGTAAGCAGAGCTTCCTGCTTAGCCTTTTCTACATAATACTGTGGATGAAGCATTTTTTTCTCCCTTTCCTTTCTTTCTCAATTAATAATTAATTATTTCCATGCACATTCTACCATTGTGGTATGGGCATTTCCATGGCTCTACTATTGGTTTTTCGGTAACAGGTTTATCATTTTCATCAAGGCACCAGAACCATTCTGATCCATCTCTAGGATCAGTCATCTTTGTAAGGATATAATTTAATACATCCTCTGCTGCTGCAAGATAGCGCTCTTCATTTGTCTTTCTGTATGCGTTAAGGAAGCCAAGCACTGTCTCTGCCTGAACCCACCATATTCTTGTTGTATTATCAACTCCCTTCTCGCACTCATTAAGAAGTGAGTGATTTACATATGCGCGGTTGTAGATCTTATCTGCAAGGTCTGTTGAGATAGGATCAATTTTTGCTGTAACCTTTGCATCACCAAGTACTTCACAGCCTCTATCCATAAGCCAGCTTGTTTCAATATCATGTCCGTATGAATGAAGGTCGATAATTGAGTTCCAGTCTTTGTCAAAGAATACTTCCTGACGATGTAACTTAGGATTATATACCTTCTTCTCAAAGATATCAAATATCCATCTAAGATGCTCTGCTGTTGCGGCATCCTTTGTTACACGGTAAAGCTCTGTATAAGCTTCAAATACATGGAGTAAGGTATTCATTGTCTTCTCTGCCATTACACCATTTTCTGAGAGCTTTTCATTTGACTCTGGTTCAAAATTTATCTTAAAGGCTTCAAGATATCCCTTGTCGTCCTTCATTCTTGTTTCAATATTTTTCTCAAGGTCAAAGGCAAGCTTAAGAGCCTCCTCTGCTTCCTTCTCATCACCATTGAAATGCTTTACTGCATCTGCATATGATGACAATGCATAAATTGAAAATGCCTGATTATAGGTATGCTTTGTTGTGTCATCCGGCTCACCATTGTACTTTACTGACCAGAACACGCCACCATTTTCATAATCTACACAGTTCTTCTTCATGAAATCATAGGCGTGCTTTGCATATGGCATGATGCTCTCATCATTAAGAGTCACTGCTGCATTTGCAAAGAACCACATTATTCTGCTATTAAGGATGCAGCCCTTTACTGCTTCCTTGTCGATTTTAAGGTCAAAATCCATATAACCATAATAACCGCCATTTTCTTCGTCCTTTAAGCTTTCCCAGAAAGGAAGGATCTTCTTTGTAAGATGATCCTTAGCTAAAGACTTCATTTTCTCAATTCTTTCCTTCATATCTTTTCTCCTGAATCCCTTTTTGAGTTCTTTAAAGTGTTATTTTGCAAGTGTTATACCTGCAATATAAAAATCTGATTTTGAATCCTCTGGCATATCTACTATTCTGATTCTCAAGGTATGCTTTCCGGCTGGAAGATCCTCTGCAACCTTTGTAAGTTCAAGTTTATCGCCCCATGTCTCTTCAAAATTGGCATCAAGCTTTACCGGCTTAAAACCGTCTACATCAATAATTTCTGCCTCGGCAACAGGTGCAGGCTTATTGATTGTTCTTCTCCAAAGAACACCTACCTGTGACGCTTCAAACTCAAACTGAATATAAGCATCCTTTTGGGTTGTTGTAAAGCCCTTTGTAAAATGACGGTCCCAATCACCTGCCGGCTTATGAGTATCTCTTTCAAAGCCTGAGAGACGTACATTTACAGATCCTGGTACATGTTCCTTCACAGTCATTGATTCTGCCTGGATTTCACTGATTCTTGGAAGTTCCTTGTCAAAGCTTCCCTCATATGCAACTGTATCATTATTGAATACACAGGCATTCTCAAATCTGTTCTTTGTAAGTGGCACGGATGGTACAAGATAGCTCATTTCATTTGCATGGCACTGCTCATATACATGCTCAAGAAGATTAATAATAACATCTGCAACCATTCTATGTCCATAATCATTTGGATGAAGATTATCAGGTGTAAAATCTTCTCTCTTAAGATTTCCCTTTAGAACCTCAGCATATAATGTTGACTTCATTGAACATATAGGTATACTGTAATACATTCCTACTGCATTATGCTTCTCTTCTGCACTATATCCGGTATCATACATTACATTATCGAACATATAAAGTGCCGGCTTACTTTCGCTGTTAAGTATCTTACGAACACAGCCTTCAAAGGTTTCCTGACAAAAATCTTCATTTACATCATTTACTGCAAATTCTATAGATACAATATCCGGTTTTTTTGAAAGAACGTCTCTTACCGCACGTGCTACTCCGTAGCGTGAGTCTGTTGCCCCGATTCCAGCATTTATATATGTAATATCACTCTTTGGAAACTTTTCCTTTAGCCATGAATACACATTATATGCATAGCACTTTGTTGAATCACTAGCAACTGATCCCTGTGTAATTGAGCCTCCTAAAAAGGCTATTGTCACAGGCTCTCCTTTCTCAAGCTTTCTGAACTTTTCACCAAATCTTGCGGTATTGCCGATATTAATTACTCCTCTCTCGGCTATTTCCCTAAAATTCTCGTCCATATTTCCTCTCCTATCCATATTAAATATTTCCCGACTACCTTGTGTAATTACCCACCAGGCCCTCAATTGTCAAGTGTTAATAACACGGCAAGTCCCCAAACCCTTAATAGAGTTTGGGGCTATGCTGCATTATTAGCATTTTTGCTAAAACACTAAATAATGGTATATTAATTCATATCCCTCAATATGTATCTATAGGCTGCAAAACTCGTTATTACATAATGCCGTCTTTGTCATCATCACCTGTGTTAGCATCATTAGCTAAGATGTAATCAACAAGCTCGTCTACTGTTGTGAATGCAAGACCTACATATGTGTCTGCACATCCATAATAAATAGCGATCTTTCCTGACTCTGCATCTGTAAGAGCTGCACATGGGAATACTACATTAGGAACAAATCCTCTCTCTTCGTAATCCTCTTCTGGTGTAAGGATGAATGATCTTGTACGATGCTTAACGATTGCTGGGTTATCCTTATCAAGGATTGCAGCACCCATTGAATATACATAACCATCACATGTACCTGTTACACCATGATAGATAAGAAGCCATCCTTCTGATGTCTCGATAGGAGCTGGGCCGCCACCGATCTTAACACTCTGCCACCACTGATTGTAACCTCTTGTCATTACATGTCTGTGATGTCCCCAGTATTCAAGGTCTGGACTTTCACTTAAGAAGATATCACCAAATGGTGTATGTCCTGAATCTGATGGACGTGAAAGAAGAAGGAACTTTCCATCTTTCTTCTTAGGGAAAAGAACACCATTACGGTTGAATGGAATGAATGGATTCTCAAGTCTTGTGAAATGAACGAAATCCTTTGTCTCTGCAAGACCAAGTGCTGCACCATAGAAATCTGTACACCAGATGATGTAATAAGTATCTTCTACCTTTACTACTCTTGGATCATATGCATACTTTGGCATCCAAAGCTCACCAGCCTTATTGTAAAGCTTAATCTCGTCCTTATCAAATTCCCAATGAATGGCATCCTTTGAATGTCCAAGACGAAGCATTGGAATACCATCTGTCTTCTCTGCACGGAAAACACCTACAAAGCCATCTCCAAATGGTACTACTGCACTATTGAAGATTCTTGCAACGCCTGGAACAGGGTTTCTCTTTACGATTGGGTTCTCTGTGTAACGCCATACTGGACCTACATAGCCCTCTGGCTTATCCTGCCATGGAATATTTGGCAAATTTTCTGTAAACATTTTTACTTTTGACATCTCAATTTCTCCTGCTATATTATTTTAAATGCTATATTAAAGCTTTCGCTATAAAAGCGCTTATAATAATAACAGGCGGCGATCATAATGAACGCCGCCCATTATGGGTTCTAAAAACTGCGCTATTTTCTAGCTACATTAATTATTTATTAGTTACCACCAAAGTATGTCTTACAAGCATCATCATAAAGCTGCTTGTACTGTTCAGCTGCCTGAGCTGCTGTCATTTCACCAGTGATGAGACCTGTTACATAGTTCTGATCTACACCGATTGAATCCCAGAGATCAAGGTGATTTCTGTTCTTACCAGCTTCCCAGCAGTACTGGTAGTTACGCTCTGTAAGAGCACAATCTTCCCACCATGTCATGTCTGAATCTCTGAAAGATGTATCTCCATTATACCAGTTCTTCCAATCCTCAAATACATTGTAGATGTATGTTGGGTCTTCAGCACCCTTTGGAATCATGTAGAATGTTGTACCTACAACACCATAGAAGTTAGTTTCCTTATTTCCTGATGGTCCGATTGGGAATGGAACCCAAGCAATCTCAAATGGAAGATCCTTGTCAGCATTACTATCTGAAATCCACTGAGCTGTTACCCAGAAAGCTGTCTTACCATCGGTATAGTTTGTTTCATTTGTATTCCAGTCATCAATATTGAACTGTGTAACCTTATCAACTGAAGCAAGCTTTGAGAAGAAATCCATTGCCTCGATTGTAGCAGGTGAATCAATTCCCTGCTGTGGTCCTTCAGCAATAGCTCCGCCGTTTGACATTACTAACTGAATGAAGAAGTTAGTATAACGTCCGCCGATACCATAAGTTCCCTTTGCTGAATCTGTAAGTGCAAGACAATACTCTTCGAACTTATCCCATGTCCACTCATTATTATCCCAAAGATCCTGAGGATTCTCAAGACCTGCCTGTGTAATGAGGTCAAGGTTACATCCAAGATAGTAAAGACCTGTAATTACATTCTCACCTGACTGAGGTGCAAACATATAAGTCTTATCTGATCCAGGAAGCTTCATGCTTGTCATGATAACCTGATCACCCCAAACATCATCATCTTCTGCTACATAATCTTCAAGAGCTTCTGCATATCCATTAAGAACTGCAGGTACACCAAATGAATTATCAAGAAGATAAATATCACAGTCTGGTGTTCCAGCCATGATAGATGTATTGATAGAATCCCTTGTTCCTTCGTATGTAAGGTTTACAACTTCTACTGTACAATTATATCTTTCTTCAACGTCACGTATTGACTGAAGCATAGCCTCGCCCTGCTCTTCATTAGCCTGGTTTGGATCGTCATCTACGCTATCATCCTTTGATGTGTAATAGAAGTCATACCAAGCACCGATTGTAACATTTCTTGTTGATGGTGCCGCTGTAACATTTGCCTTTGATCTCTTTCCAGATGTTGGTCCATTTGGATCTGGTGTAGTAGCAGGATCATCTGCTTTTGCTGTAGTGGTTGAATCTGCTGGACCGGCTGCAGTTGTTGTATTTGTGTCTGCATCAGTATTGTTTCCGCATCCTGTGAATGAAGCTGCTACCATTGTTGCTGCAAGGCCAAGTGCCCAGAGCTTCTGATTTCTAAATTTCATCTTTAACCCTCCGATGCTGTGTCTTTTTTATATTTTGACTGTAAGGCTTGTAATTGAACAGACTCGCTTTCAATAACGCCGTAATGCTATGCACAGCTAAAGCATTTTACAGAATTAATTTAAAATTTAAAACTTCGATTCATTAAGATAAACCCAATGAATTACTGCTTAATTGTTCCGTATGTAACCTTATAAACTGTCCAATCAGCTGGTCCTTCACACTGAAGAACTGAAATTGTGTCTGTCCAATCTTCACCGATACACTTTACGAAATCATCATAAGTAATCTGAACCTTTGTATGATCAGCACTGTAGATGCCTGGAACCTCAGCATTTGCTGTCTGGTCTCCGCCTACTCTGATCCAATAATCTGCAACACCTACAAACCACATATCACGTCCTGTGCCACAATTTGCTGCGCCATCCGGACATGAGTAGTAAATTGTAAGAACATCACCACTCTTAAGTACATGAGGATCGAATGTGCCTGGGTTATCAACGTTGTTTGTTGTGTTGATACCATTCTGTGCCCATCCGCCACCTGCAATACCTGCAAAATCTTCAATTTCAGTTTCATTCTCTACCTTGTAGAGTGAAGCTGCTTCCTTACCTACTGTTACCTTATAAACTGTCCAATCAGCTGGTCCTTCGCACTGAAGAACTGACATTGTCTCTCTCCAATCAGCTGCATCTGTACCTGTTGCTGTTGCGATACACTTCTGAATCTCTGATCCCTTGATCTGGAATGTTGAATGATCTGCATTGTAAACACCTGTTACGCTTGCATCTGCTGTCTGATCACCACCACATCTTACCCAGTAATCGCCAACTGCTACAAGCCACATATCATTTCCTGATCCACAGTTTGCTGCGCCATCTGGACATGAATAGTAAACTGTAACGATATCGTCATCGCCAATTAAGCTAAGATCGATTGTTCCTGGATTATCCTTATTATTTGTTGTATTGACACCGTTCTGTGCCCATCCGCCAGCTGAAATACCTGCAAAGTCTTCAAATTCAACTTCGTCTGTTACAACATAAGGAGCATGACCTTCCTTACCTACAGTAACCTTCTGTACTGTCCAATCTGCTGGAGCTTCGCACTGAAGAACTTTCATTGTCTCTCTCCAATCAGCTGCATCTGTACCTGTTGCTGTTGCGATACACTTCTGGATGTCAGAAACCTTAATCTGCCACTTATTATGGTCTGCGTTATAATCACCTGTTACACTTGCATCTGCTGTCTGATCACCGCCGCATCTTACCCAGTAATCGCCAACTGCTACAAGCCACATATCATTTCCTGAACCACAATTTGCTGCTCCATCAGGACATGAATAATAAACTGTAATAATATCATCATCTGCTAAAGTTGAAAGATCAAGAGTTCCTGGAGCATCTTCATTATTTGTTGTGTTGATACCATTCTGAGCCCAGCCGCCGCCTGAAATATTCTGGAAGCCTTCATCAAGCTCTCTTTCGCCTGCAATATATGTAAGGCCTTCCCATGGATCTCCTGTCTGAGGAGCTGCATATGCTACTGATGTATCAGCTGGAACCATAACATTGCCATCTGCATCATAGAATGTAACATCTGCAATAAAGTATGATGTAAGACCTGCACCATTTGTCTTTGCAACGTCTGAATCTGTTGAAACAACAATATAGTTAGCGTTGTCTGCTACAAATTCTGTTCCAGAAGGAAGCTCTGCTGTAATTCTGGCTGGATTCTTCTTGTCAAGATATACTGACCAAGCACCCATGCTTGTTTCTTTACGTCCTTCACCTACATATGCAAGAACCTTACCTGAAGTTGCATAGAACTTATCATCAGGACTCTGAGTTCCGATTGTAAATGAAACCTTATGAACCTTTGTAACATCTTCACCAAAGAGTGATGCAATATCAATTGCTGTGTACTGGAAACCAGATGCTGGAACAATTGATACAGCCTTTCCTGAAGTAGCTGGTTCATAATCTACTACACTGATTGTAGATGCATCTGCACCTGCGTTTGCAGCATCTGGTGCCATGAATGCGCAGTTTCCGTCAGAGAAATCAAGGGATACTTCTGAAACTTCGATTCCTGTAGATGCCTGCTTTGTTGTTGCTTCCTGACCAGCGTCAGTTGCTGCTGTAGTAGCTTCTGTTTTTTCCTGTTTGTCAGTTGAAGCCGCCTTTGTGGTAGCTTTAGTGGTAGAATCACTCTCCTTCGCGCCACATGCTGTCAAAGATACTGCCATTGCAGCAGTCATAACAACAGCTAAAAACCTTTTGATTTTCATTTTTCTCCTCCTTAAAAAGAAAAGTATTTATAAACTCGCATAAATGCTTAAACTCGTACCCTAGCATTTATGATTGTTACGAAAAATTAATCCTATAAATATCGTTTTAATTATACACCATAAATCATCATTTAGCAAGTATTTTGTTGGAATTATGTCTAATTATTTCTTTTTTTCAAAGGTTTTAATTATACACTATCAACAAAAATGCACGTTTATGATACATTAAATGATGCAAATGCACAATTTTCATTATTTTTGCACCCTTACATGCACCAAGCATTTATTTGCTTAATGCATGAAGAGATCAAAACGTCTATTACTTTTTCTTTAACCAACAATACCCGAACGCTCAACGCCTTCTACAAACTGCTTCTGGAGTGCAATATAGAATATCAGTAAAGGTGTCAGTGTAAGTACTACGCCTGCATTAGTATATAACTGAACAATTTCGTTGTCCATTATACGATATATATTAGATACCTGACCACCAAGCGATACAATATTCTTTGAGATTACAATCTTGTCACTAACATTAAACAAATTTGCGTAGAATGTATCGTTATACTGCCATACTACTGAGAAAATTGCTACCGTAATTATAGAAGGTACTGCATTTCTGAGCATTATGAAGAAATATGTATACCACATTCCTGCACCATCAACAAATGCCGCTTCTTCAATTTCCTTTGGAAGTCCTCTAAAGAACTGTACAAATATATATATGTATAGTCCTGAACGAAGACCTACACCAAATACTGTGAGTAAATAAATCGGTACTACCGTTGAATGAAGATTAACTCCGAAAAAGTTCCTAAAGGTCATATAAAGTGGTAACATAATCGTATGTGTCGGTATAACGATCATTGCTATTACACAACCAAATAATAATTTCTTAAATTTAAACTCAAATCTTGCAAAACCATATCCAACCATTGAACAAACAAGCACCTGGATTAACATAAGTGAAAGATCTAAAATTACCGACTTAATGAGAACACTCCAATAACCCATGGTCTTGATTGCTATCTGATATCTCTCAATTGTAGGATGAATAGGTATCAGATAAACTACAGGACTATATTTATCTTCATCTGAGAAGAATGATCTTGCAATAATTGTAATAAGCGGACTTAAGATTACATAGCATATACCAACTATGATAACAAACTTAAGTGCTCCAATTAAAAACCCCTTCGTTCCTCTTACAATTTTTCCTTTATCATTCTTGGTTAAAAGAGGCTCTTTATCCTTCTTATTACTCTTCTGATTTCTTTTAATGGATTCAGGTATCTTCGGCTGAGAACGGACGTTTTGAGCTGGAGATGGCTGACCATTATTAACATTGTTTTCTACTGTAGCTTCCATACTTGTCCTTTCTTTAATTATAATAGAATGTCTTCCTCTGAATCAAGCCACATACTACAAGTAATATGAGACATATCACAAAGGTCGAAACCAAACTCATCGCCGAACTTAAACCATAGTCTTTTGCCCCTTCAAAGGCCGTTGTTCTAGCAAGTTCAATTACTTCTGAAGTTGCAAATGAATCTACAACTGTATAAACTATATTTGTTATAATGAGCGGTGTAACCATTGGGAATGTAACCTTCCAGAAGGTTTCATAAGCAGTTGCACCCTCAATCTGTGCTACTTCATACATTGAACCAGGAATACTCTGAAGTGCAGCAATGAAAATAACGATCTGTACACCAGACATAGTTATAATATCCTGAATTCTTGATGCTGCTCCTGCTACGTAGGTTATAAGCTTTGACGGAAGACCTAAATCCTCAAATATAGCAAGAAAATAATCAAGGTTAATTCCACTTGTAGCCGATGTTGTAGCAGTTACAATTTCTGTTGATACATTTGACATACTTCCGCTTACTACCGCTGCTCTCGCAGTCTCTATACATTGAAGAACAGCTCCGGCATTTAAAATAACCGGAAGGAAGAATATTGCTCTAACTACTGTTCTTCCCTTAAACTTCTTGTTTAAAAGAATAGCCATAAACAATGAGAAGAATATTACAAGTGGTACGTCAATAAGTATGTCTCCAATTGACGATACTAATGTCTGGGTAAACTTAGGATCTTCTGTAAAAGCATAAATATAGTTCTTAAGTCCAACCCAATCTGTTTTGTATCCCTTCGAATCTCCTAGCGATACATTCGAAAGAGAAAACTGTATCGTCATAAAAATACTTCTTATATAGAATAACAGGAATCCAAGAAACCATGGAAGAACAAACAGGAATCCTGTTACAGCACGTTTCTGAATAAGGGAAAGATGCTTTTTTCCGTTAGCAGATTTAACTGCTGCTGTATTATTTGATGAATTATCCACGCTGCCCTCCTACTTTACTAAAACGTCTCTTGCTTCAACGACTATATCACCAGAAACATATTGTGATGTAGTTGTATTAACAATAATCTGAACGCCATTGTCATAAGTTGTTCTAGTTACTCCATCTGCAAGAATCTCATGCTTAACGATTTCACAGCCGGTAACCTTATTTAAACATTCATTTACTTCGCTATAAAGCTTTGCTGCTGTATCCTTCCAAGTACTAAAGGTTGTAGAACTAAATCTGTTGAGACCTGTATACTTCATAAGATTTGCATCTTTATAAGTAAATGTGAAATGCGGTGCCTCACCATACTCGATACACTTAAGCTTTGCATCCGTAAAATCAAATGATGCTCCTATATTCAATGCCTCTCCGGTATAGTTTGCATAACCATGAATAAGCATCTGATAGAAAGGAACCTGAGAATCAAGAATGTAAAAATCACTCTGATTATCCGGTGCATTGATGATATCATCTGCTGCAAATAATGAATAGAAGTTACCACCCGAAATCATTACCTGATATGCACTATCATCTATCTTCTTAAGATTTGCCTTCACTACTTCTTCAGCTTCATCCCTATTGATAAAATTCTTACGCTTTTTATCTGATGAAAGTGTATCACCAAGGTCTCTTAATGAAATACCATCCATATAATTCGCACTTATCTTTTTAAGGAATGAATCTGTGTATCTTCCAAGGAACCTAGGTGAAAGAATATTGTAAATATTCTCACGATATCCAAGGCTTGATGTATTACGAAGTGTTGATGGATCATTAAGTCCTAAAGTAACGGTATATGCACTTGCATAATACTTTGATGTCTCTGCATTTTCATTATAACGCTTTGAAATGTATGTAACCTTCTGAAGAGCCACATCAGCGTAAAGCTTTCCGCCATTTTCTGAAAGTGTCTTTTTCAAGGTTTTTATGTCATTTTTTCCACCAAGCTTACTAAGTATCTTAACCTTACTTGGTACATCATGGTAATAGCCACCATTGAACCAACCCTGGAAATTCATCACCTGGTTAAATACTCCGGCATCCTTTAATTCATCCGAAATAGTTCCGGCCTCATCAAAGGTTGTCATTGCCATAACCTCGCGGTACTGAATACCTATAAACGAATCTGTCTTCTTTACTCCACCAATAATATCATAATAAAATGGAATATTTAAGTTAGAGTTTATATTTGTGGTCTGCTTTTTAAGAATTCCCTCTGAAGCAAGTCTTTCACGGAAGTAATTAGCCATTCCCGAATAGCCATCATACTTTCCATTCTCCTGAGTTCCATCAAGGAAGGTGTATCTAACCTTTATTTCTGTATCATAAATCTTAGGCTCAATAACTGTCATTGCAGCCGACTTAGCTGAATCATCACTACCCTGAGATTTTAAATACTCAAATCCTCTTACTGCAAACGCTGCATAAGCATAATTATATGAATTTAGTCTGCCTGATGGGCTAGCCCATATCTGAGCTATTGACTCACCATTTTCGATTGTTGCAAAAACACCATACTTTGTATCTGAATTGTATATTCCCCAAAGAGGAAGTCTTACAATTTCAAGATTTTCTGTAACAGTATATTCAGCTACAGTTGGGTCCTGACCATAAACATACGCAGAATAATCTCCAACAGTTGAATTGGTCTTTCCATTATTAAACTTAATAAGTGAACCCGAACCATTTGGTACAAGAATATAACCGTGAGTTGCCTTCTCACCAATTAAATCCTTTGTTGCTCCCATATATCTGAGCATTCTGATTTCCATGAGCTGACCGCCGCCATTTTCAACGATGTCCTTGGCTACAACACTTGCCTCTACGGCATCCATCTTTTCTCCTGCTATCACGTAGTCAAGAGGAATTGTAAATGATATAGGTGCATTGAAATCCTGTCCCGAGCTTTCCATATCCTTAATATAATCTTCCTCGGTATAGCCAGCTGATCTAAGGTACTCATCAGTTTTACGAAGCTGTGAGCTCTTCTCTATCTTAGCAGTCTGAAGCTTTTCCATGAGTTCATAGAAACCATCTACAATTTCACTTTCACGGAAACGTCCCTTTACGTACTTAGCTTCCTCATCGCTCATCTTTCCCATATACTCTTCAAGTCTTTCCTTGCTGATGAAAATAGGAACTACACCTGTAGGGCTGCTCATATCTCCAATAGTATAAAGAACTCTGACACCATTTGGGATGTTCTTAATTTCAAACTGCTTAAGCTCTGAATTTGTTGAATATGAATATGAATCGAATGTATTAAGTTTTCTGTTGTTATCAAAGAAATCTACAATAAGCTGTGATCTAAGCCAGTTCTGGTTTACTCCATTGGCTACTGTATCATACTGTATCTCTTCCTCTGTAGGATTGGAACGAGTAATCTGACCATTACGCTTATCATATATAGCTACTTCTGCCGTATTTTCATTGACATAAAGCTTTAAAACATCGCTCTCTGATGCAAGAGAGTATCCGCTTAGTTCAGCAACCGGTGATGAATCATCCTTTGCTGTAAAAGATTCACTTGCCGCTTCATCCTCGTATTCTACAAGATCCTTCTTGAATTCATTATAAAAAGTATAATGAACTAAGAAGTAAATCAGGTAAATAACCAATACCGCAGCGACAACGCCGATTACAGAAAGAACAAGTTTTTTTAATGTCTTCATAATAATCCTTTCTAATCAAAATTATCTAAATATCAGTTCCTGATAAATACTGTGGAAGAACTGATATACCTGCGCTACAAGATCTGTAACAAGCATGAAGAGGAATAACATGAGAAGTACGGCAATTATTGAAAGAACAAGTGTAACAAGTGTCTTTGCGAGTGTATAGTTATGAATTGTCATAATTCCCACAAGAATCAAAATAAGTGTCCATGCAGTTCCGATAATAATAAGGAGTGAATAAAATCCCTTTTCATTTAGCGAAACTACCTGAGAAAGAAGAATAGCAGGAATATAGAAAAGTATCATTGGAAGCAATGAATAACCTGTTACTATAATAATATCCTTTAATCTTCCTTCACCATTCATAAGACAAGTGATAGACCAGTTTCCTACTGCAAAAAGAAGTACAAAAGCAAATATTGCAGACATTTCTGGAAAAAGATTTACTGCTCTTGGATCCACATCATTTACAATGAAGCTTGAATAAAGTCTGTTCATTGAGTAGCAAATTGCAAAAATGAATACCATTAAGAGTGCAATAGGCACTGATCCATATTCTCTATGTCTTATCTCATAGAACGAGTCGCCCGGATTTGATAAAATCCTAAAGCAATAATACCATTTATCTTTAGTAAAGTATTTAGACATGGCTCTTTGCTGCCTCCCTTCTTCTCTCCTCTGCTTCACGTCTTTCTCTTACAAAAATACTGAAAGCGTAGAATGCTACAAAAAGAACAATTACGATTGTAAGAGCTGGTGCTAAGTACTTTTTTAATACAGTAGCACGGTGTCTCTTAAATGCGATTGAATAATATCTTCTATTCATACCGAGTTTTAGGTACTTCATAGCTTCCTCATTATTTCCATCTGAAAGATAAGCCTTACCAATACCCGAGTTTGCAAGCTCGTTATTCTCATCAAGTGTAAGAACCTTTCTCCATAGCTCTACAGCCTGTGTTTCATCTCCGTCATAACGAAGACCTACGGCTGTATTTATAAGATTACCATACTCAGTTTCCTTAAATACAATAACTTCACCTCTATAGGAATCCAATACCATGATATTATCATCAATACACTCGATAGCAGTCGGAACACTGAATGTACCTATCTGAGTTCCAAGACCGCCGAAGATATAAAGAAGATTTCCTTCTGAATCATAGGTAAATATTCTACCACGCTTTTTATCAAGAAGTGAATATATACCCTTATCTCTAACTACTACGTCAATAATCTGTGATGGTCCGTTATAATCACCTTTTTCAAATGATTCTCTATAAACCACGTCACCACCTACATTTCCATTTTCGCCCTTTCTGATAACGTCTTCACCCTTTGGATTAAGACGTCTAACAGCCTGAATACCTTCAGTATCAATATTAGATGCATAAATGAAACCATCATCATCTACGTCAATACCTGTGAATTCAGTAGGGATGAAAAGCTGCTGCTTACTTCTCTGCTCTTTTGTAGAGAATTTTCTCCAGAACTTCTGCCAAGTTGTAATCTGAACATTGATTGTTCCAAAGAACCCTGTAAAGTTTCCTTCTTCGAAAACCATGATACCCTGGAACATGTTAGCCGCAATTACATATACACGGTCTGCATAGTCTACAGAAACCTTATAAGGAACAAAATCAAATCCATCTTCAAGAATTTCTGACTTAGGATCTGAAATCTTTCCTAAGTAAAGTCTGTTATTTTCCACCGGCGCATTAACATTTTCATCAGTTGTTGGAGCTGATAAATGTACAATTCTTCTGTTCTGTGAATCTGCAATGTAAAGTTCATTTGAGTTAGAAACCGCAACTCCGTATGGTTTATTAAAGGTTCCTGATGAACCATCATCTGTAACAAAGCTGTCAATTACCTCGATAGCCTTTGTCATTTCACGGTTCATTACTACAATTCTGTTGTTGTTTGTATCTGCAATATATACTCTGCCATCTTCTGCTGTATAAATATCCTGAGGATTATTGAAGCCTCCTACCTTTATAGTAAGACCCGAAACGCTTCTATCTGGAGTATATGGTGCAGGTGTATATACAATGTTCTCACGATAGTCGTAATTATAACTATCATAAGGAAGTGTTGTATCTGCTGATGCTACTACTGTCTGTGCTGCTACTATGAATGCGGCTGCAAGCGACAATAAAGCAGTAATTTTTTTACCTATTCTCATCTTTAGCCTCCATTCTTTAGTTTTTCATACCTGATGTTGTCATTGTCTCGATAATCTGGCTCTGACAAGCAAGGAAGAATATAATAGGTACTGCTGCAATGATAAATGATACAGCAGCTGCAGCGCCTGCTCTTGCAGTACCACCTGCTGCAATATTCTGAAGTGCAAACTGAAGTGGCTTTAACTGTTCACTTCTGATATAAGCTGCACCTGTGTTTCCCCACATCTGCTGGAACTGGAAAATTGCAAGTGTAAGCCAAGCTGGCTTAACGTTTGGCATTACCATCTTCCAGAAAATCTGCCATTCAGTAGCACCATCAAGTCTAGCTGACTCAATAATTGAATCAGGAAGCTGCTCCATGAACTGCTTCATAAGGTAAAGACCCATACCATACTGCCAAGCAATAAGGATGAGAGGAAGCTGGGTATTGTTGATACCTATCTTAGAAACAATAAGATAAGTAGGAATCTGAGTTACCTGCCATGTGAACATCATTGACATTACTACGAGCGAGAAAAGAATCTTTTTTCCCGGGAACTCGTGCTTTGCAAGAGGATATGCACAAAGAGATGCTACAATTACATGTCCAAAGGTACCTAAACCTGTGATAATAATTGTATTTAATACGTATCTTGAGAATGGGACCCATGAATCATTCATTACTACGAAAAGATCTGAGAAATTCTCAAGACTAGGATTTCTAACAAAAATCTTTGGTGGGTACTGGAAAATTTCATCCAGTGGCTTCAAGGCATTATTCGCAATCATTACAAGTGGAAGAGCCATGAAGATACCGCAGATTACCATGAAGAAGAAAAGTATACCGTTTCCCGCCTTAGAACGGTTAAGCTTCTTCACATGCTTATAATTCTTAGCCTTAGGCGGCTTGTAAGCTGGCTTCTTATTGTCATTAGCCGCTTTATCTGACTTTGCTTTTCCAAAGCCAAGTGTTTTTGCTGATGTATTCGCTGCCACTTTATTCGCCTACCCTTCCTAATATGTGCTGTACAAACTTATTCGTTCCTACCATCAGGATGAATAAGACAGTTGCTATTGCTGATGCATAACCCATTTCATAACGCTGTGAACCGTAGTCCAAAAGGTGAGTAACTACTGTTGCACCTGCATAGTTAACTGAAGGGTTACCTGCAAGCATTGTTGAAATATCTGCTACCGCAAATGACTGAGTAATCTGCATTACGGCACCGAACATGAGCTGTGGCTTCATTGCTGGAAGTGTTACATACCAGAGTTCCTGCCAACGGTTCTTAATACCATCCATTGCACCTGCTTCATAAAGTGACTTATCAACAGTCTGAAGACCAGCTATGAATGAAAGGAAACCGGTACCAAGAGAAAGCCATAACTGAACTACCATAAGTACCGGAAGTACGTACTTTTCAGTCTGCATCCACATGATAGGTTCCTGGATAATTCTCCATCTAAGAAGAATACCATTTAACCAACCTGTACGACCAGGGTTAAGGATGATATTCCATACATAGAAAGCCTGTCCGCAGATAGATGGTGCGTAGAAAATAAGAGTAAGGAAGGTTCTCATTTTCTTGTTGAAATCATTGATGATCCAGGCAAAAAGGAGACAGAACATATAACTGACCGGTCCTGTGATTACCGCGAATAACAATGTATTCTTTAACGCAATACCAAATATTTCATCTTCTACAAACAGCTTAACGTAGTTGCCCCAGCCCACCCACTTAGGCGGCTCAAGTACGTTAAAGTATGTAAATGAAAAGAATATTGAAACTATAACCGGTAATACGGTGAATAAAATGAACAAAATAATGTATGGTGCCATCATTGCATAACATGCTCTCTTGCTCTTTACTCTTTCCCAGAGCGAGTTACGCTTTTTAGCAATTTTGAGGTTTTCCTCATGGCTCAGTGCGGCTACATTAACCGCCTTACCACTATTTGCATTTGGTTCCACGTTCATTCCTCCTATCTTTACTTCGCATCTTCATCAGCTACAGGAAGATTAAATTCTTTTCTCTTGTAGTCAATTTCAGCATTTATATCTACAATCTGATCCATTAATTCTTCTCTTGGTGATACCTCATCAGGATTTGTTGTTACACGATAGAATGCATTATTTACATTACGATATGAGTAATAACCACCTGGTACCTGAGGAATACCCTTTACTGATCTGAACTGTTCAAGAAGAGCATCCTTATCAGAAGTATTCCAAGGCATTGCATCAAAAGCTGTCATATTAGCTGTTGCTACTCTGGCTGCTGAACCCATTAATGATTCCATTTCAGCATTATAGCTAAGCTGTGTATCAGCACTTGTCCACCACTTTAAGAATTCCCAAGCTGCATCTGGCTCCTTTGTAGCGCTCATGATCATAGCACCTGTTCCCGATGATGCAACTGTTCTATCTATTGTTCCATCTTCATTTACAGTACCAGGAACCGGAGCAAATCCCCATAATCCCTTGATATCCGGAGCTGAAACTGCAAGATTGTTATAAAGTGTATAATCTGCAATTATGATTGGAGCTTCACCTGTACGGAAGCGCTCATCAACTGGTGTAGCCTTATCAAGCTTATAATCTGTATAGAATTCACAATACTGCTTGAATGCGTTTACACCAAATTCATTGTCTAGTGCTGACTGTCTAGCATCATCTGTGTAGTACTGTCCGCCGTTCTGATAGAGAAGCATTGCAAAAATATTCTCACCCGGAAGCATACCGAACTCCATCTGATTCTTTGAAAGCACTGACATTGCAACCTTAACATCTTCCCAAGTCTGTGGAACATCAAGTGCAAGTTCCTTTAAGATATCTTTTCTATAGAACATCATAGGGAAAGTCTGTGTTTCCGGAAGTGCATATGTTGCACCGGCAAATCTATATCCTGCCATTGCAGACTCATTGAAGTTGTTAGAAACAAACTGCTCTAAGTCTGGGAAAGTGCTTAGGTCAATTACTGCACTACGTAGACCGTAGTCCATAGGCTGGATGGCTGCTGCTACAGCCTGTCCAATTGCAGCTGTCTGACCTACCTGTATTGCTACGTCAGGTCCCTGACCTGCGAGCGTTGCCTGAAGCAACGTATTCATATCTACAAGCATTACATTAACTGCAACGCCTGAATTTGGAGTAAAGGTTTCATCAATAAGTGACTTAATAACATTTGCCTGGTCACGTCCTGTTCCTACCCAAAGTGTTAAAGTCTTTGAATTTGAAGAATCCTCTGCTACGTTACCTACCTGGTTATAATCGATTATGAATGAATAGAAAAGTCTAGACATTTCATATCCGAATCTGCTCCAAAAGCCTGAGCTCTTTACCTTGATTTTCTTTGTATTAGCTGCCGGCTTAATATAAATAGTATCAAGCTGAAGTGGCTGTGAAAGCATTGTTGTAATCCAAGTACCAAGTGCTCTTACATTTGTCTTATAGTCATTTATGATTTCTGTAAATCTTTCTTCGTTCTTTATAAGTTCATTAAGCTGATCCCTCATGGTCTTAAGAACAGTTTCCTTATCAGACTTACCAGCTACTTCTCTAAGATCCTTAATAATCTGAGTAAGCTGATCTCTAACTGCAACAAGCTCTGCATTGAGACCTGGAAGTGAAGCTGCGATTTCATAATCACGGAATTCATCAGGTTCTGTACCTGTAATTCTGATTATCTTTCTGTAAATGCTGTTTAGCTGAGAAACACAATCCTGAACTCCTGAAATAAGCTGTGAGAACTCGCCGAACACATTCTGCATACGGATTGTATGAGTGCCTGCTGTAAGATAGATCTTAAAAGCTTTTCCATCATCATCCTTAAGTGTCTCAAGCGTCCACTTCTGCTTATATTTAAATCCATAATCTTCTAATTCCTTAAATGGAACCTTGCCATCGATCATGATTTTTCTTGAAACATAAACACCCTTTACAAAGTTCTGTCTGGCGTGTACTGCGATGTTATAATAACCGTCTGCTGGAACGTTAACATCCCATTCAATCCACTGGTTAACAAGTCTCCAGGAATTACCACCGATAGTATTATTTAAAAGGGCCTTGCTGCTTGCCGGATAAACTGCAGGTGAAGACTGATCCTGAGTAGGATAAAGCATCTGAGAAGATGTCCTATTTGCATTTTCAGCCTCGATTCTGATAACATCTCCTGAAGCATCCTGTGCACCAGCTGAATCCCATGCTGCAAGTTGGTCGCTATATGAAAGAAGATCTTCTTCATTTGAAAGCGTAATCTTGTTAATTAACATCGGCTCTTTTATGGAAACAAGAGTAAGTGTATGGGTTCCAGCTGTTAAGTATATTGAAAGTTTTGAAGTGATATAGCCATCCGCATCATAAACATTTGTCGTTATCCACTCAGGTGCCTCAACAAGTTTTGGCTTAAGATCATTACCCTGATTATCTTTTACCCAGTTACGAAGAGTAACGCCTTTGTTGTCAACCTTTTCTTCTGTTATTGAATTTGACCATACTCTGTAAAATTCAACAAGCGCAAGCTGTGAATAAGGAAGCTCACCGTCAATAAAGATAGCCCTTTGTATGTCTGAATTATTACCTTCTACCGGATAATAAGTAAGAGAAAGATCGTAAAGACCTGCCTGGTCTACCTTAACATCATACTCTATAAGGCCTTCCTCAGTAGTTTTTACTGAAGTACCCGGCATTCCCTCATAATCTGATACCGTATCTGGTGTTGCATTATCAGATTTTCCATTTGAAAATCTGCTATATGAGTCTGCAGGTATTACGATAGTCTTTTCCGGTCTTGTCTGATCTACACCGGCAATGTATTCTGTATAATCAGGCACATTACCATCAATTGAATATGTACTGATGATCTCCTCGTAATCATCATAAGATGTCGAAGTAGCAGCTTCTACATCCTTTACGCCAAGTGAAAGCGTACCAGCATTTACGCTTCCGAGAGTCAGTGCTGCTGTAAGCGACAGGCACATGAATCTCTTTATCACTCCTGATAGTTTCATCACGAAAACTCCTTCCGTTTCTATTTATCTCACCGGACGATCATACCACATTACCTCGGTATCATCTTCCGCCTCAACCTTTTGTTCCGAGCTTCCAAGGGCATTTTCTACATTTTCTCTCATTACCATACCCTGAATAACTCCACCGCCAATTCCAGCGGATTTTTTCTTTTTTTCTGCTTCTTTCTTTTTTGCTTCCTCTTCCTTTACAGCCTTAGTACCATGCATCAATTCCCTTAGAATTTTTTCTATCGGAACAACGCTGAGGTAACAGACTATTCCCGGAAGAATTACCATGAGACCAAACATAAGATAAGCTGAACTAATATCCAGTTCTTCGCCAAAGGCTCCTTTTGCCGCTGCGGCAATCGGCACAATCACAACCGTCCATCCTATCATAAGAAGAATTACAGTCGGTACATGCTTTAATGCCATCACAAGACTCATTTTCAGGATTCTTCCTATATTAAATGAAAATCTTGAAAGAATAGCTGGTAAAAGCATCATGGTCATTACCACAATCAAAAGTAACAAGCATGTCGGTATAAGCATCAGCAAGCCATGTTTAGTTCCTGCATTCAAAAAGAACGTATAATTCCTGCATAATAAATATACCAATAATCCAAGTGCTATCGAAAGGGGCACCCCTCTTGATAGATTCATCTTAAATGCTCTGAAAAATTCCTGCGCCGGATAACCTGTATCATGCCTTATCGCTTTTGTCATTCCATAGTAGAAGGCAGTAGCCGCTGGCACAACTGTTATTAACGGTAAAGAGCATATAAGCCACAAAATTGTTAAAATAAATACACCGCCAAAGTCATTAAAGAATGTCATAAGCGGCCCATCATTATTAAAAAAGCCTCTAAACATTCATTATTCCTTTATCTCGTAAGTTTTAAGATCTGGAAGCTCATCTCTTGTAATTACATATTCACTATTATAGAACTCCTTAAGTTTATCAAGCGATGTATACTGCTCTGAATACCTATTCATGTTACTCGACTTAAGAACAAACTCTCCTCCCCAGGTTGCCCAAAAGCCCCACATTGCATTATCCTTAACAGCCTGTTCTGGATCAAATAAGCAACCGTTTTCTGAAAGAACAACCATCTTCTTTCCGCCTGTATAATCCACAGCCTGCAAGAATTTATCAACCTGCGATGAATGCTCATGCTCTCCTGGATAAATGTCTTCACCAATTATGTCTACATACTTATCTCCCGGATACCAATCCGCATTCTGTCCGTTCCATAGCCATATGAGATTATGAACTCCTTTTTCCTGAAGACGTTCATAGATTGCTATATAGAGCTTTTTGTAAGTATCTGCTCCTTCAGCGCCCCACCAGAACCATCCGCCTGACGCTTCATGTAGAGGTCTCCATATAACCGGAACTCCGGCATCTTGAAGCTTTAAGAATTCATCCGCTATAAGGTCTACATCTTTCATGAGAAGCTCAAAGCCTTCTGGATCTTCTCCATTGACCATTGCTGTAACATTCATTTTAACATTTTCTTTACGGAAAGTAGAATACCACTCTCCCGTATGATACTGTTCAGGTGGAAGCCAGTGCCAACAGTAGGTAACTATTCCTCCATCCTTTTCCCAATACGCTATGGCATTTTCAGTTGCACTAGTAGTTGCAGTATGATCAATTGCTGACTGTGAGTAATATCCCATATCAAGACCTAAAATCGCAGGATATACTTCTGGATCAGTATTTAATAATATCGACTGCATTTCCATTCCGTAAGCTGCATCGCAGTACTGACCTGAAAGGAATGCCGTTCCATAAATATCTGTCAGATAACTGAATAATCTCTTTGTATTATCAGTCGCATTTTCATCAACGAGCTTTGGCGATACATTATAAATCTCAGGATCAACTCCCTCTGAGGTTTCAATCGTAACCTTGTCAAGATTTATATACCCCCACGAAACTGCAATCGAAATTGTATGCTCGCCTTCTGTAAGATAACTTCCTCTTACCTTGGTTATTTTAAAATTCTTACTCTGCGATACAAAAGATGCAACCTCTTGTCCATCAATCTTAAAATAATTTTCCTTATAATTATTATCACTTCCTGAATTTGAGGAAATGCTGAAATCGTAATGTCCATCCTGAGGTACAGTGAAGGTATATGACCATTCATCACTTCCTCTTTCATTGAAGCCATCAACATAACCTTTTCCTGTCGCTCCATTATCAGTGGACTCAACAGCCTTTACATTTCCCTTGAACTCACCATCTTCTGCCTGAAGCACGATTTTTTCAATTGGCTCTTCCTTTGAATAATCACCAGCAAGCTTTTTTCCAGGGGCTTCTGATGTATTATCCTGACCGCCATTTCCCTGACCGTCATCTATTGCAGTAGTAACTGCCTGCGTTGTTGCTTCGGTATTGCCACCGCCCGAATTCGAACATGCCGTCACAGAACTCATCACCGTCGCTGCCGAAAGAACTAACGCCATTTCTTTTATGAATTTTTTTCTCATACCAATTCTCTCCGAATAATCTGTCTACCTTAACCTTCACAATTAAAACACAAATAAAACATTATTTTTTCAAACATATATTTTACACTAGTATCATCTTATAGTTCCTTTATTAATACTATAGATGCCCCAAGCTAATAATTATAATATTTATCAACCGACGCTTTCGCGGAGAGTAATTTTTTCTGAAGATTTTCTAAATACCACATCCGAATCGATCATTATCTTTTCATGTGGAAATTCCGGATTTTCTAGCCTCCAAAGGAGCTGCTTAACTATTCTTCTTCCAAGAAGCTGATTTGAAACATTTACCGTCGTAAGCCAAGGCTCTGAATCGGTAGTTAATGATTCTATATTATCGTAACCAGTGACTGCAATGTCCTTTGGTACCAAAACTCCTTTTGATTTAAGGAATTTGATTACAAAAAATGCAATGTCATCACTCGAACAAACAAATGCTTCAGGATATTCATCAAGGGAATTAAGATAATCCGCAACCTCATCATATGCATAATATCTAGAACGAGTATGCACGGTCGCCTCGAATTTTTTATATTCAGGGATGTCGTGTTCCTTTAATGCTTCGGCAAAGCCGTCATATCTTTCTTTTATACTGAGACAGTAGGTTGTATCTCCAATAAAGCCGAACTTTCTGATTCCATTATCTATGAGCCTTCTTGTAATTTTCTTGGTACTTGATGCGCCCTCGCAAACAACAATATCAACCTTTTTCTCAATATTCTCTGTTCTAAGAGGACAATCAAGGCAAACAACAGGAAGTCCGTAAGAAAGAACCTTTTGCATAAATTTATCTGAAAAAACACTTATAACCAAAAGTCCACTTACCTTTTCATCGATCTCCGTTGGAATTTCAAGCCTCATCTCCTCTTCATTCGATACAAAGCACAGCCTGAATTCACAATTGGATTGATTTACCGCATCTGAAATCCCCATTATGATTGAATTCAGGAAAGCTGAAATTTCACGTCTCGCGATTACCATGATGGTACCCTTTTCACCTTTTTTTCGTGCGTTATCATTTGAAGCATTTGCTGCATCAACCTGCTGCATCGCAACCGGCGGTACCTTTTGATAACCCATTTCGCAAGCTTTGCGAATAACGAGCATTCTAGTTTCATAGGCTACAGTTTCAGAATTATTTAAAGCTTTTGCAACTGTATTTCTCGATAGATGAAGCTCTGCAGCAACATCCTGAATAGTAACCTTTTTCAAAACGCACTCCTTTCTTCCTATAGAACAAAGTAAACTATGAACCATAAGATTAATCATATAATCAGCGCAGAAATAACTGCGCACGCAAACATAACGGAACAGATTTCTATTTTTTTTATACTTTTAAAGACAAGATTCCCTCAAAAAACATAACTAAAACTTCACGTTCACTAATTTATTAAGCATATAGCAAATGTAACAATATGTAATTTTACATTCTTTTGTGCAAATTGTTACAGGCGCAATACACGCATAATATTGTCTTTTATTATTTTATCACAAAACTGCCTAAAATGTCAACTCTTTTTATGTACTTTTTCAACAAAAAAGCAAAATCGTGCATCATTCATGCACGATTTTGCAACATTAAATGCATCAAATTGCACTTTTACGCTGTTTTGACACATTTTACATTATTGATCATTTGCATTCGGTATATTTTACAAACCGCTAAAATCCCCCATTTTTTAGGAATCATTTACCAATTTAAACTTTTTTTACATTTATTCAATTTGCACAATTAAAGCCCCGATCAGTCATGTATGAACATCGCATCTCCAAAACTGAAAAAGCGATATTTTTCCTCTACTGCGTGATTATACGCCTTAAGCACATTTTCTCTGCCTGCAAGTGCCGATACGAGCATAATGAGCGTAGATTCCGGAAGATGGAAATTAGTTATCAGGCAGTCAAGGCACTTGAACTTATAGCCGGGATATATAAAGATTGAAGTTTCACCCTCAGTCTCCTTCACCATTCCATTTTCATCAGCCACCGATTCAACAGTTCTGCAACTTGTAGTTCCGACACATATTACTCTATGTCCCTCTCTCTTTGCCTTGTTTATTTTCTCGGCATTTTCTGCAGTTATCCTGTACCACTCCGTATGCATTTTGTGCTCTAAAATATTATCTTCTTTTACAGGTCTAAAGGTTCCAAGACCTACATGCAGCGTAACATGAGCTATTTCAACGCCCTTTTCCTTTATTTTCTCTAAAAGCTCTTTAGTAAAATGAAGGCCTGCAGTAGGAGCTGCAGCGCTGCCTTCATACTTAGCATATACAGTATTATAGCGATCCTTGTTTTTAAGTGCATGTGTAATATACGGAGGAAGAGGCATCTGTCCAAGCTTATCAAGGATTTCTTCAAATATGCCGTCATAGGTAAACCTGACAATTCTATCGCCCTCTTCAACTATATCCACTACCTCACCTATTAATAGGCCATCTCCAAAGCTGATTTTAGTACCTATTTTTGCCTTTTTTCCCGGGCGCACAAGTGTCTCCCATGTCGAATCAGCCTTCCTTTTTAGCAATAACACCTCTATCTGCGCATCAGGTGCACCATGCTGGTAGCCTGGTGGCAAAGGTTCTGATTCATCGATAATCCTGGTTCCTATAAGCCTTGCCGGAATTACCTTGGTATCATTTATAACAAGACAATCTCCCGGCTTAAAATAATTTATGACATCTGTAAATACAGAATCCTTCGTCTCTCCTGTATTTTTATCAAGCATCATAAGTCTAGATGATGACCTGTCCTCAAGCGGATCCTGCGCTATCAATTCCTGTGGCAGATCATAATAATAATCACTTCTTAAAAGTTCCTTTTTCTCTTCCTGCATATCCATACTTCTTTCTTTTTT
>JAEEGL014487366.1_pt1 | contig 31539 bp, 19 predicted proteins | sample 9134231 | NCBI WGS metagenome assembly JAEEGL01 (sample SAMN16246548, study PRJNA631951) | gut metagenome | biome: gut microbiome; feature: rumen; material: fiber-attached | host: Bos | place: Iran: Karaj | collected 2018-10 | reverse complement strand
TGGCATTCGTCATCTACCTCGCCATGCGAGGTGTGGTGCAGACAATCCTGTACCGACGAAAGCATTTGCTTCTGGCCGCCCCATAAAACAAAAGCCGTCTCATGTGTGAGGCGGCTTTTTGTTGGGAACATGCTTGATTACTCGCTGATGCCCGAGTTGTCAGGATACTGCGGCTGTTGCGGATACTGAGGGTATTGCGGCTGCTGCGGATATTGCGGCTGCTGCGGGTACTGGGGGTACTGCGGCTGCTGATAAGGCTGGCCGTAAGGATCCTGCATGGGTTGCTGTGGCATCTGCGGCTGCTGCGGATAGGGTTGCTGCGGAGCCTGATAGGGCTGCTGCATGGGCTGCTCGGGAGCCGGAGCCTGCGGAGCCTGATAGGGCTGCTGCATGGGCTGCTCGGGAGCCGGAGCCTGCGGAGCCTGATAGGGCTGCTGCACGGGCTGCTCGGGAGCCGGAGCCTGCGGAGCCTGATAGGGCTGCTGCGGAGCCTGATAGGGCTGCTGCATGGGCTGCTCGGGAGCCGGAGCCTGCGGAGCCTGATAGGGCTGCTGCACAGTCTGCTCAGGAGCCTGTGGAGCCTGATAGGGCTGCTGCGGAGCCTGATAGGGCTGCTGCATGGGCTGTTGTGGCATGGGCTGCTGCATACCGGGAGTGCCGGCAGGACCAGCGTTGACACCAGCGGGAACCGGCTGAGCGGCAGGTTTCTTGTTCTTACCCCTGATGACAAGGAAGGCAATCAAGCCTGCCGCAATCACCAGGAGCGATATTCCCAAGATGGGACGGTAGAACAGCCAAGCGATGGCGATAACAATCAGTGACCATGCGATGCCCAGGACGGTGCAAATCAGTCCCACACCAAAGTTCATGATACTTGCCAAGAAAGGAACGACCTTGAGCAGGATGACAAGGAAGTTGAAGATGCCCTTCAGACCACCGATGACGAGCAGTGCGCCCAGCAGACGCAAAGCCCACTTGATCATATTATTCTCATCCTTAGCAGCTTGGACCATTTCTTCTTTGCTCTGGATGCCATTGCGAATCTCAGCAAAGGTGTCATTCTTTGATTTGAACTTGGTGAAAGTATCTCCGCTGGCTTGAGCCATTATCGAGATGTCATTCACGGGCTTCACGGCCTTGAAGGTCACACGCACGTCACCCACTTGGGGAGCACCAGGGTTATTTCCGTAGTACACGGTGTTGCCACTGATGTCGGAGAAGTCGGTGTTCAGGTTCTGGCATGCCCGTGCCACATCATCCTCGGTCAATTCCACCTCGGTGCCATCGGCAGCGGGTGCGGTAAGCGCTTTGGCATACTCTGCCGGGTCTTGGAAGACGGCTACATCCTCGGCCGTACCCACCGACTTGATGAAGAAGTCTGGCAGCTTATAGGCACCGAAGCTGACGTTCTCGGCATAGATGCGCTGGTCATCAAACTGTGCCAGCACGCCATTGGCGTTGCGCATGCTGGGGTCATGGAAGTTGGCCGAATTGACTGGGTCATCGACCCACTTGGTGTCGTAGTAGTAGGTGGTGACGGTTTCCTGGCCGCCTCCCAGCTTGTCGCGCTTTTTCTCTTCCTTGCGCTCTACGACCTGGAAATACTCTACTTCGCGGTCAATCATCATGTAGTTGCCCGCAACAGGGAAGGTGCCGTCGTTCAGGATGTCGTTCGACACAGCTTTTCCGGTTGTGTGTACCAACTTGCCGTCCATGGAAGCGTCAACTTTGTCAGGCGAGGTCATCTCCACACAGTTGGCGTCAGCAAAATTGATGTCTTGCTCACGATGAATCGTGCGACCCTCATTCCAGAACAGTAGCACGGTTCCGGCCAGGAACAACAGGAAACCCGTTCCAATCTGTTTGAACGAGTTGCCTACTCGCGTTCCATAGCCTGTGGTTGTTGTTTCTGTATAAGCCATAGGTGTTAAAAATATGAATTAAAGTAATGTATGAATTTTGACTACAAAAGTAACAAAAAAATCAATAGGACGTGTAAAAACTGACAAAAAACTTTAAAATTAGTCTTTATTTTGTTTTTTTCGTCCTTTGTAACTATTCAGCGATTCTGAAAATCTCCTCCACTTCCCCTCCCCTTTAAAGGGGAGGGGAAGGAGGGGAAGTATTAGCGAATCGCTGAATAGTTACTGTCCTTTCTGGGCCAACGGTCGAGGCTCAAAGGCAGGGTGTAGTAGGCACTGACGGTGAATGCCAGGGCACGACCACGAGGACCATAGCCGGGTATGTACCAGGCTTGGCTGTGCTCGCTGTCCTTGCAGCTGAACAGGTGGTGCCATCGTGCCGTCCATCCCAGCGACCACTGGCGCGCTATTTTCACCTTCAGGCCGGCGACCACCTCGCCCCACCAAGCATGGCTGCCCTCGCCGCGAAGCGTGAAGTCGGTCTGCTCTTGCCAATAGGAGTTGCTATAGTGTGCGTCAACATCATACTTGAAGGTGCTGAAGCCCGCGCGCAAGCCGACAAAGGCTTGATGGTCGGGCGTGCTCTTGAACAGGAAGTTGTAATTCGCGCCAAGCTTGACATACGGACTGGGTTTGGCGCGGTAGGTAAAGTTCATGCCTTCGGGAGTGGTCTTACCCCAGCCCATACCCACTTCCACCGTGGGTTGTACGCGGTTCCACATGTTCAGTGTGGCATGCACGTCAACACTGGCGTAGTCCTGTCCCATCGCCATCAGGATGGGGTCGATGAAGTTCACTCCCAGCCACAGCGAGGTCATCATGGGATAGCGGGGGTAGCTGCGGCGGATGGAGTCCTCGCGTGCCTTGCGCTCTGCTGCGAGTGTGTCGCCACTGATGTATTGCTCAATCAGTTCGGGGCTTACGTCGCGCCCGGGCTGTTTGACCACGTTCGTGCTAGGGCGTACGGGGGTGATGTGACGGCCCGTGCTCACGGCGGTGGTGTCCTGGCTCCATGTCACGAAAGTTACAACAGCAAACAACAGATATGTTAGTATATGGCGTCTCATTGTTGGGCGGTAGGTACGTAAATGCGTAGGTTCACCTGCTCCACGTTGGTCACGTGTGGTTGGGTGACCAGCACCGAGTCAATGACGTTGTGCGTAGATGTAACTTGCTGTAGGTCAAAGACGTACATCGCGCCGCACTCAACGCTGGCAAAGTACTCGATGGGGCGATAGGCGAGTGTTAGGGTGTCGGTCACGAAGAGTGAGTCGGTGGTCATGAATGTGAGGCACCACTGGGTGCGGTCAGTGCTCACGCGCAATGGAAGCGACAACTCGTTCACCGACTGGTTGTTGACCAGGACAGTATCGCCGGGTGCGCCAATGGCATACACGGTCACATTGCCCACTGTCACCTGCTTCGTCGTCCCCGAACCGTAAAACCAAGCCAACGGCACCGCACTCCCATTATCATCACAACTTCCCTCCCCACACCCTTCAAGGGGCAGGAACAGTGCAAGAAGACACAGAAGCCCTATGGCATCAAGATATTTCTTGGGAAATTTCATAGTGGTTGCGGCTGGGGGAGTTGCGCGTGATCAGTTCGCCCAGGAAGCCGGTGAGGAAGAGTTGGGTGCCCAGAATCATCGCCGTCAATGCCAGGTAGAAGTAGGGGGAGTTCGTGACCAGGGTGTAGGGATTGCCGGCATACATGTTGTAGAGCTTGAGCGCACCCACGATGATGACGGCGATGAAGCCCAACAGGAACATCAGGCTGCCCAACAGGCCGAAGAAGTGCATCGGTTTCACGCCAAACTTGGCCTGGAACCACAGTGTGAGCAGGTCGAGGTAGCCGTTGACAAAGCGGTCCAGGCCAAACTTTGATACGCCATACTTGCGCGCTTGGTGCTGCACCACCTTTTCACCGATGTTCTTGAACCCGGCAATTTTCGCCAGATATGGCACATAGCGGTGCATGTCGCCATACACCTCGATGTGCTTGACCACCTCGCTGCGATAGGCCTTCAACCCACAGTTGAAGTCGTGCAGGTTCTTGATGCCGCTTACCCGGCGGGCAGTCGCGTTGAACAGCTTGGTGGGAAGGGTCTTCGACAACGGGTCATAGCGTTTCTTCTTCCAACCGCTCACCAAGTCATACCCGTCCTCCGTAATCATACGGTATAGTTCGGGAATCTCGTCGGGGCTGTCCTGCAGGTCGGCGTCCATGGTGATGACCACGTCGCCTTGCGTGCGGGCAAAGCCCGTGTTCAGCGCCGGTGACTTGCCGTAGTTGCGGCGGAAGCACACACCCTTGACGCAAGGGTTCTGTTCATGCAGCTTCTCGATCACCTCCCATGATTTGTCGGTGCTGCCGTCATTGATCATCAGAACCTCATAGGTGTAGCCATGTTCGTTCATCACTCGCTCGATCCATGCCGCCAACTCGGGCAAGGACTCAGCCTCATTATATAAAGGTACTACTACTGATATGTCCATACTTATGAATTAAGAATTAAGAATTAAGAATTAAGAATGGAGAATGGAGAATTGAGAATTGAGAGTTAAATGGTGGTGTGACTAATTCCCCCTCTCCCTCCGGAGAGGGGGGCAGGGGGTGAGGCCGTTAATTCTTCAACTTGGCAAAGGCGGCTGTTATGGCACTCATCAGGCAACCCGAGAAGGTCACCACCCAAAACATGTTCATCACCATCTCGATGGGCGTGGGAAGCGCGCCGGTATCGATGGCGCGTTGCATCACTTGCAGCAACTCGCTGTCTTTGAACTCGGGCATCGCGCTGTAGAGGTCGATAAAGTGCTGCGTGGTCTCGTAGATGTATCCCGGACGTATCCATTGCAGCACAGCCCAAGTCACTAGCCCTGTGATGAGCGCACCATATATAATCATCAAGATGCCCAGCATCCACAGGGCGGCATACTCGGTGGTGTATTCCTCCTCGACAAAATAACGCCTCTGGTAACGCCACACCATCCAAGGACCTGCCACAAGCAAGATAATCACTACCCATGACAACAACGGCAGGCGGTCGGCGAAGATAGAACTCACCGAGATGGCCGACATGAACAGACCCATGGGCATACCGAACTCTGCCCCGCGCTTGAAGACACTTCTTCGTTCGTACATAGTCACATTCGCTTTATCTGAAACTGCAAAGATACGAAATAATTGAGAATGGAGAATAGAGAATTGAGAATTATTTTCTGAGAGGTGTTTTTTTTACCTTTTACCTCATGACACCGTGGGGTTTCCGAGCAAAAAACCTAGATTTATTTGGTGGATTGGACAAATCATTATAATTTTGTTGCGACAAATGAATGATTCGCCCTATGAACGCAAAGAGCCACACCACTGTTCGGGGTCGCGATGCCGAGGCCGAGCGCTTGCGACAGATTTTGGACCAGCATGTTCGGCGACTGTCACGCGGTCGCATCTTGCCGATTCCTGACGAGGTCGCTCCGCGTGGATGGTATCGTCGATTCAGACAACTCATCTCTCCTGGACGAAAAAGGTGACTACACCTTATATAATAATAAGTGAGGGGTTAGACAAGTAATTGTAGTGATTCAGCAACGGGCAGCTCCCCCTCTAAGTTAGAGGGGGTGGCCATAGGCCCAAGAGATACCTTTGAATTGTCAAAACCCCAAAAAAAGATAAAATTTTTTGAGAAAATTTTGTCAGTTCAAAAAAAGTTCGTAATATTGTAGCCGAAAAGTGTAACAACTTTTTATGTGACTTGCTAAAAGTTTGAAAATCAAGCAAAATTTGCATGATTGCGTTTTTTTGCACATGATGAAGAAACGATGTCAAATCACATTCTGAACCTGAAAATGGACTTAGAGACCGAAAATAAAATTTTATTAACAATTATTAACATTTTAAAACGTTTTAATTATGAAGATTAAATCTTTACTTGTTGCAGGTCTTTGCGTCGTTGCAATGAATGCAATGGCTGAGAACCACATCACCGGTAGCGAAACGAAGATTACTTTCGACACCGAGGTGATCAAGAACGCAACTGTTGGCGAAAAGACGGGTTGGTTCCCCATGACCCTCACCATTGCTGATGAGATGTCGAATGGCTTGACCAACGCTGAGTTCCAGCTGCAACTCCCCGAAGGCGTGACTTTCACCAACGTCAAGGAGACTGATGAGACTATCGCTTACAACCCCGATGAGGATGACGATCTCCAGGCTTTCAGCTGGACTGGCGGTATGATTGATGGCAACATCTATCGTTGTGCCGGTGTAAACCTGAAGAAGACCCCGATTATGAAGACTGAGTTCAAGCTCTGCCAGTGCCGTGCACTTGTTGCAAGCGAGCTCCAGCCCGGTGCAAAGGCTGTCATGAAGATGATCAAGCTGGTTGACTATGACAACAACGACTACACCTCAGCTGAGTATGAGATCGTCATCGTTCCCGAGAATCCTGATGTAGCTGTTGCAAACATCAACGCTGGCAAGGCTGTTGCTGGTGTGAAGTACTACAATGTTGCTGGCCAGGCTGCCGACAGCGCTTTTGAGGGCGTGAACATCGTTGTCACTACCTATGCTGATGGCACTCAGAACGTTGTGAAGGTTGTGAAGTAATTCACCCCTATCTTCAACAAACATGAGAGCTCCCAAATCGGGGGCTCTTTTTTTGTCACTGTATATGTGTTGTCACTAAACGATGCAATTAAGCAATCATTCTCAATTATCAAATATCTGCGAAATCCACGTGAGATTTATCAGACAACATGGACAACGCTTGACAACTTAAAAATTATATTGTCAGTGTTTTTTCGTTGTCTGACCTTATATCTACGAAATCTGCGTGTGGTTTTAATAAATTCTTAATTCTTAATTCTCAATTCTCAATTAAAAATCAGACAACAAAATTAGTGCAAGGTGAATGCAATACCATGCTTGCATGAGCATTGCTGAGCCGCAGCCTAATTTATCCAATAACAACACAGACAACAAAAATAAAAAGTTGTGAAAGTTGTTTCAGTTGTCTGAATGCAGTAAGGCGATAATTCTTAATTCTTAATTCTTAATTCATAATTAAAAAAGATTCTCAATTAAAAAGGATCTCAATTCTCAATTAATTCGTACCTTTGCACCGATTTTTGGGGTCATATCAGTCAAAAATGAAGGGATTTGCCTAAAAATCAAGCGATTTCGTACTGAAATTGATAACTTTCACTTTATATTCATCTTTAACAATCAAACAAGAATGCTTAAGAGAATGAAGTTTTGGTCGCTGGTGCTGATGCTATGCACAGTGCTCGGCCTGAACGCGCAGGTGACCACCTCGGCTCTGTCGGGTGTGGTGACCGATGAGAACGATGAGAGCATGATTGGTGCCACGATCCAAGCGGTGCACACGCCATCGGGTACCAAGTACAACGCCGTGACCAACCTGGACGGCCGTTACACCATCCAGGGTATGCGTACCGGTGGTCCGTACCGCGTTGAAGTGACTTACGTAGGCTATAAGCCTCATGTGGTCGAGGATGTAGTGCTGCATCTTGCAGAGACTTTTATCCTGGACGTACACATGAACGCCAGCGCCAACGAGCTCACTGAGGTTGTTGTATCTGCTGTCGGAACCAAGTTTGTCACTGAAAAGACAGGTGCAGCCACCAACATCAACAACATGCAGATTACTGCCCTGCCCAATGTGACCCGCAGTTTGACCGACATCACTCGCCTCTCGCCCTATGGTGGCAACGGCATGAGCTTTGTCGGTACTGACGGACGTACCGCCAACTTCACCATCGACGGTGCCAACTTCAACAACAACTTTGGTCTGAGCAGCAACCTGCCCGGTGGCGGAAACCCTGTTTCTATTGAAGCCATCGAGGAGATGCAGGTCGTGATTTCGCCATACGACGTGCGTCAGACCAACTTTATCGGTGGCGGACTGAACGCCATCACCAAGAGCGGTACCAACACCTTCCGTGGCAGCGCTTACTTCTACCACCGTAACGAGAACATGCGTGGCGATGCTGTCGAGCGCACACAGATTGGTCAGGCTCGCGAGAAGTTCCAGGTGTCGACCTACGGTTTGACCCTGCGCGGTCCCATCATCAAGGACAAGCTCTTCTTCTTTGTCAACGGTGAGATGACCAAGCAGCCCGGCATCGTCAACAGTTGGGTAGCATCGGAGGATGGCGTCGCTATCCCCGAGCAGTATGTGTCACGTACTAAGCTGAGTGACCTGGCTCGCGTAAGTGAATTCGTCAAGAACAAATACGGCTACGACACGGGTTCTTACACCAGCTTCCCGGCCGACGAGAACAACTACAAGATTCTGGCTCGTCTGGACTGGAACATCAACCAAGATCACCACTTGGCTCTGCGTTACAACTACACCAAGAACCGCTACTGGCAGAACCCCAACGCTTCGTCAATGGACGGTGGTTCACGTATGCCCAGCGCACGCGTGTCGCAGAAGTCGTTCAGCTTTGCCAACTCGATGTACGGCATGGACAACCTGGTGCACTCGTTCTCGTTCGACCTCAACAGCCGTCTGAACGAAAACCTGAGCAACCAGTTCCTTGCCACCTTGTCTAAGTTGGATGATGTGCGTGCCAGCAACTCTGACGAGTTCCCCTTCATCGACATCACCATGACCGATGCCGACGGCAACCGCGACAACTACATGGCCCTTGGCTATGAGCTGTTTACTTGGAACAACGCCGTGCACAATACCATCTGGAATCTCAAGGACGATATCACTTGGTACTATGGCAGCCACAAAATCATGGGTGGTCTCTCGTTTGAGCACCAGATGGCTGACAACCAGTATATGCGCAACGGTACGGGTTACTATCGTTACCAGAGTGTAGATGACTTCATTGACGGCGCCATTCCCGAGGTCGTTTGCTTGACTTACGGCTTCGATGGTGAGACCAAGCCTGCTGCACGTGTGCAGTTCAACAAGGCTGGTATCTATGCTCAGGACGAGTGGAACATCACCCGCCAGTTCAAGCTCACATACGGCTTGCGTGTCGACGGTCTGTTTTTCAACAACGGCGACCTGGTGACCAACCCCGCTATCCTCGCCATCGACTATCCTGACGGCAAGGGTGGTGTGCGCAACATCGACACCGGCAAGTGGCCCAACAGCAACCTGATTCTTCAGCCGCGCGTTGGTTTCAACTGGGATGTCAAGGGTGACAAGACCCTCAAACTGCGTGGTGGAACGGGTCTGTTCTCGGGCCGTCTGCCCCTGGTGTTCTTCACCAATATGCCCACCAATGGCGGTCTTGTGCAGTATCAAGCACAACTCAACAGCAAGAATGCCGACATGAGCCAGTTTGTTGGCGGTCTGGTAACCGATGCCAATGGCCACGCAACGATTGCTGCCTTACAGCAGAAGTTGGCCGACATGGGCTATCCCCAGCACCTTGACCCGGACTTGGGAACAGTGCCTAGCTCGATTTCGGCCGTTGATCCCGAGTACAAGATGCCGATGGTTTGGAAGAGCTCGTTGGCATTGGACTACACCTTCCCCGTGTCGTTCCCCTTCAGTGTAACTGTTGAGGGCATCTACAACAAGACGATCTACGGAACCACCATCAGTGACTGGAGCATCCCCAGCGTGGCTGGCTTCGCACGCTTCAATGGTGCCGACAACCGTCCCATCTATCCTGCCGGCTTCCGCACGGGCACCAAGGCCTTCGTGCTCGAGAACACCCATAAGGGATATGGATGGAGTGCAAACATCACGATGAACGCACGTCCCGTCGAGTGGTTGGATCTGATGGCTGCTTACACCCACGTGGTGAACAAGGAGCTCACAGGTATGCCCGGTTCTGCAGCTGAGAGCGCATTCACCTATGTGCCCACCAGCGAGGGTCCCAACCACATCAAGCTGCACAACTCGCAGTATGTGACTCCTGACCGCATCGTTGTTTCGGCTGTGGGTCATGACAAGAGCGGTAACTACTATGGCTTGATTTATGAGACTTGGCGCGGTGGTTACAACTACAGCTACATGATGAACAACGACATGAACGGCGACGGTTACAACTACGACGCACTCTACATCCCCACCGATGCTGAGGTTGCTAATGGCGAGTTCCGCTTCGTCAGTGAAAGCGATAAGACCCGCTTCATGGACTATGTGCACAATAACAGCTACCTGAAGAACAATCAGGGCAAGTATGCCGAGCCTTACAGTCTCTACAATCCTTGGGTACACCGTGTGGACCTGAGCTACAAGCACGACTTCTCATTCAACGTGTCAGGCGCTAAGCACACTGTGCAGCTGAGCTTCGATGTCAAGAACCTGCTCAACCTGTTCAACTCAAGCTGGGGCGTGAGCAAGTATCTCAATCCTGAGATTGGTTCTGACCCGCGCATCCTCAAGTATGAGGGCATCGATGCACAGGGTTATCCCACTTTCTCGACTCCCAAGTCAATCAACGGCGACATTAAGACCTTTGTCCCCAACAAGGCCATCGGCCAGTGCTGGAGCGCGTCTATCGGTATCAAGTACATCTTTAATTGATATGGTTTTCAGTTATCAGTTTTTCAGTTCTCAGTTGAAAACTATAAACTTTTAACTATAAACTCTTAACTAATAAATATATGAAACTCAGATATTTCATTCCTGCGATTATCGCTTTGTTCTCACTGGCACTGACCAGCTGTAACGATGACGACAGCGCAACGCTGCTCGATGAGATTCAGCTCACATCGTCCAACGTGGGCATCCCTGTTGAGGGTGGCTCCACATCGGTTGGCATCACTGCTACCGACACTTGGTCGGTAGACCCTGAGGAGATTCCTGATTGGCTCACTGTGAGCCCGATGACTGGCCAGGCTGGCCAGACCGCTGTATCTTTCAGCGCCCCTGCTGCTCCCGATGCACGTAGCACCGTGCTGCACATCGAGTGCCACGGAAAGCGTCAGACCATCAACATTATCCAAGGTCTGCCCAGTGTTACCGAGGCCACTTGTGCCGAGGTTATCGCCGGCCCCGAGAGCAAGACCTATCGCGTGAACGGCACCGTCAAGTCGATTGTCAATACCGTCTATGGCAACTGGTATATTCAGGATGAGACGGGCGAAGTTTACATCTATGGCACGCTCGACAAGAACGGAAATGCTGGCCAGAACAACTCTATCGCTATTTGGGGCATCGAGGTGGGTGACATCATCACCGTCGAGGGTCCCAAGACCCTGTATGGAAGCACTGTTGAGCTGGTCAATGTAACCGTCATCAACATCCAGAAGTCGCTCGTCAAGGTCGAGGGTTACGATCCCGAGAATGCAACCTTCCCGCTCGAGGGCGGTGATGTGACCGTCAAACTCAGCTGCAAGAGTAGCAATGGCATCACGGTTGAGATTCCGGAGGCAGCCAAGGATTGGCTTTCGATTACCTCAATCAATGGCGGTGCAGAACCCACGGTGACATTCCACGCTCAGCCCAACATGGGTGGCGACCGTCAGACCGATGTCACCTTCTACACCACCGATGACAAGGGCAAGCAGTATACTGCTTTGGCAACCTTGTTCCAGAAGGGTGCCATCATTGAATGACCCATCGCTGACTTCCTCGCTGCCGAGGTGGGCGACACGCAATACCGCCTGACCGGTGTCGTCACCGAGCTCTATCCCAATGATCGTCAAAACAAGAGTTTCTACCTGCGTGACTATAGCGGTACTACACTGGTCTATCGCGCCGAGGGCTTCCTGGATGCGGCTAAGGTGGGTGACGTTGTCACCATCGTTGGCAAGCGCGGTGCCTATCAGAACAACCCGCAGATGGTTTCGGGCACAGTCGAGGAAATCAAGCCTGTGACCGCACTCTCGCTTGAGGATTTCCTTGCCAAGGAGGATGCAGCCGATGTCTATTACATGATTACCGGCACCATTGACGAGATTGCCAACCCAACCTATGGCAACCTTTACCTCACCAACGGAACAACCCGCGTCTATGTCTATGGATGCTATCCTGGATGGGGCGCTACGGGCGACAACCGCAAATTCTGGCTCGAGACCGCAGGTATCGTAGTGGGCGACCAACTCAGCGTAATCGGTGTGCGTGGCACGCACAACGGCACGCCGCAGCTGGCTAACGGTATCTACTTCTCACACGTGTCGGCTAACTAATAATTCCGTCACCATCACAACAACCGCGCGGGCTTCAAGCCCAGCGCGGTTGTTTTTGTATATAACCAAAAATAGTTGTACCTTTGTCGGCTGTATTGCGAGCCACCCGGCTCGCATGAAAAACTAACAACAATGAAAAGACTCTACCTGACACTCTTTGTCGCCATGTTCACGCTGGCCACTTGGGCCGTGAGTTGCGACAACTACACCGTGGTCATCTCGCTTGATGGCTTCCGTTGGGACTATCCCGAAGCTTTCGACACGCCTTTTCTTGACCATATGGCGCGCGATGGCGTCAAGGCGGTGATGACCCCGTCATTTCCCAGCAAGACTTTCCCTAATCACTACACTTTGGCCACAGGTCTAGTACCCGACCATCACGGCATCATCAACAACACCTTTGTTGACCGCAAGACTGGCAAAGTCTATTCTATTGGAAATGAAGTCAGTCGAGAGCCGCAGTACTATGGTGGCGATCCCATCTGGCTTACCGCCAAGCGGCAGGGAGTGACCACAGCGACCATATTCTGGGTAGGCAGTGACGTGGCTATAAAGGGCGACCATGCCAACTATTGGTTGGAATATAAAAAACCTGACCAGTACACCTATTCGCATCGTTGCGACGAGATATTTCGGCTATTGTCATTGCCCGAGGCTGAGCGCCCTCACTTGGTGATGGCCTACTTTGAGGATCCCGATGCCAATGGTCACGACTTTGGGCCTATCAGTCACGAGACAAGACGCGCAATGGAATACCTGGACATCCTGCTTGAGCAGTTGTGGCTACAAATCCAGAGTCTCCCCTATGCCGCGCAGGTCAATTTCATTGTCACGGGTGACCATGGCATGACTTGGCTTAACCCCGAGCGTCAAGTCAAGCCGTCCGATTATCTGAAGAGCGAATGGATCGCATCGATGTACAACGATTATCCCGTGTTCATCAATGCCGCCAAGCCGAAGTATGTCAACGACATCATCAAGGCACTTAGCGGGGTGGACCATATCCGCGTGTGGCGCAAGGGTGAGTTGCCTGCCTATCTCAACTACGGCACCAACGAGAATATCGGCGACATCGTTGTCCTGCCCGATGTGGGGTGGTATTTTGACGACAAGCCGCTCAAGAAGACGAGCCGCGGCTCGCACGGCTTTGACCACACCTGCAGCGACATGTGGGTGGCATTCCGCGCCGTCGGCCCCGATTTCAAGCAGGGTTATGAGCGCGAGCACACCTTCCGCAACGTGTGTATCTACCCCCTGCTTTGCCACCTCCTCTGTGTCACCCCCAGTCCCAATGACGGCTCGCTTGATGAAGTGATTGACCTTCTTTCAATTGAGAATTGAGAATTGAGAATCATTTTTTAATTAAGAATTAAGAATTATCGCCTTACTGCATTCAGACAACTGAAACAACTTTCACAACTTTTTATTTTTGTTGTCTGTGTTGTTATTGTTTTCTGTTTTTTTAATTGAGAATGGAGAATAGATAATTAACGTCTAAAGTCTAAAGTCTAACGCATTGGCACGCGATTTGCAATATCGCTGAATGCAACATTTAAGTTGGTTGAGTTTTTCATTTTTATTTATTTGGAATGCAAAAATTTTTCCTCTTGGGTGCGGCGTTATCCTTCCTAGCACTAGGAGCAAGCGCCGAAGTTGATAACACTGTCGAAACCGACTCCCTGCTGGAAGCCGAAATTGCGGCTTGGGACAAGACCCTCGATGAAGTGGTCGTGACCGGGCAAGGTGGGGCGGTGTCCAAGCGTCGACTGTCGTCGAACATTACCAAGCTCTCGGCGGCCGACCTTGAGCACCTGCGAGCTGGGCGCATCGACCAGATGCTGCAAAACGCACTTCCCAACGTTCAGTTCACGCTGACCACCGGTCAGCCGGGAACCACATCGATGATCAAGTCGAGAGGCCTGTCATCGGCATTCACCAATAGCACGCCTGTCATCTATGTCGACGGTGTGCGGGTCGACAACCTCAACACAGGCTCGTCGTTGTTTAACGTGATGAACAATGCATACGGCGACATCAATGGACAAACGGCTGCCTCGGGTGCCATTGGCGACATACCTATGGAGAACATCGACCACATCGAGTATGTGCCCGGTGGAGCCGCCACAACGCTCTATGGCTCGGACGCAGCCAATGGTGTCATCCAAATCTTCACCAAGAATCATGGTGAGGGGCGCTTCTGCGCAGCTGCGACCGTGCAGATGGGGGCCGACGTGGCAAATAGCCAGTTCTATCACTTTGACCGCACCAAGGACCTGTTGCACCAGACCGGATTCCAGCAGCGCTATGCGCTGTCGCTCTCGGGCGGCAACGACCGTATGGGTTACTCTCTTGGGGCAAGCATGAGCCAGAACACGGGCACGCTCATCCATGATGGCAACAACCAGCGCAAGTATGACATCCGCTTTGGCTCTGCCATCACCTTGTGCGATCAGCTGAAGTATACTAACTCCTTTGGCTTTGTTGCTGAGGATTACCGTCGCAACCGCAACGGCAACCAGGGCTATTATACGGGTCTGTGGTTCGCCGAGGGTAGTGCCGCAGCCAACTTCACCTATATGGGCGAGGATGGCCTGCAGCACAACTTCCCCGCCAATATCGACGCGGCAACACCCTACGAGTTCCAGAAGATGAAGGAGTTTGTCTCGCAGGCCGAGGCGTTGCAAGACCACCAGGAGAGCGTGAAGCGTTTCCAGACCTCGCAACAGCTGGAGTACACACCTATTCGCAACCTCACTTTCCATGCTACCATTGGCGTGGACTACCGATACAACACCGACAAGCTGATTGAGACCAATCAGTACCTCATCCACACACAGATGAAGCCAGAGGGCACCACCGATGCCGGCAGTGTCGCCAACTGCGACCGTAACTACTATGGTATTACTGGCGAAATCAACGGCCAGTGGAAGTACTACAAGGATGAGGACTACAGCAATATCCTCACCGCTGGCTTCCAATATTTCAGCACCCACGACCACCAGAGCTTCTACAAGGGTCAGAACGTGCGCGATGGCGCGCGCGTGATGACAGGTGCCGGCACCATCTATGCCGACGAGTGGCTCAGCTACCTACACAACTGCGGCGTGTACATCCAGGACAACTTCGGGTGGCGCAACCGCTACTACATCGACCTGGGTCTGCGCATGGACTACAACACGGCCTTTGGCGAGCAGGTGGGATGGCAGTACTATCCCAAGGTGGGACTGTCCTATATCCTCACCGACGAGCCTTGGATGCGCGACCTGGTCTATGAGGGTTGGATCAACTCGTTCAAACTCATGGGCAACTATGGTGTTGCGGGCAGTTATCCCCCGGCATTCGAGTACCAACGCACCATCGATGTGAGTTCTTACTTGGATCAGCAGGCGAACACCTTTGGCAAGAACGGCAACCCCAACCTGGGACCGGAGAAGAAGCACTCGCACGAGATTGGTTTCCAAGGCACTTTCTTCAATAACATCCTCGACTTGGGGCTGACCTATTATTACGCCTTGACCCGCGACGCCTTGTTCAATGTGCCCACCTTGCCCTCGTCGGGGCAGAGCAGCTCCTACCTGGCCAACATCGGTCGCATCCGCAACAAGGGCTTCGAGACCTACATCGGTGCCAACATCATCAACACCCGCGACTGGGGGCTGAATGTGCGTGCGTCGTTCAACACCAATGACAACATCGTGCAGTCGACCGGCGGAGTCGTTCCGTTCGCCATTGGCGGATTCTCGTCGCGAACCATCGTTACCGTCGTCGAGGAGGGCAAGTCGGTCGGTTTCCTGCGTGGAACAAAGACCATTCTCAACGAAGACGGCACCGTCAAGGAGACCCTCTACAACCAGGACCTGGGCCGTACCACGCCCAAGTACTATGGCAACTTCTCGCTGAATGCCCGTTGGCGCAAGCTCAACTTCACCCTCATGGGTGACTACCAGGCGGGGGCATATGTCCACTCGTTTGACCGTCAGTTCCGCTTTGCAAAGGGCATCAAGGACGACGCCATCCCCGAGGCGGCGCTCGCTGGCACCACCCAGGCCAAGTCGTGGCTGAACTTCACCAACTTCTTTGTCGAGAAGGCCGACTTTGTCAAGATTCGTGATATCGGTGTGGACTACACCTTCCAGTTCGCCAACCGTGTCGTACGTTCGCTGAACCTGGCGCTGAACATCTACAATCCCCTGTCGTGGACCAGCAGCAGTGTCGATCCCGAGGCGGTCCTCAGCGGTGCCCGCACCCAGGGTGCAGTAGCCACCGGCGGCCTCAGCTACAGCAGCTACAGCCAGCCCCGCCAGTACGTCTTTACCGCAAAAGTGTGTTTCTAAAAATATCGATTGTTCGATTATTCGAGAATTCGAGAAAAAATAAAATTCGTGACAATGAAGAACCTGAAATATGTTTTGATGGTGATGGCAGTGACGTTCGTGACTAGTTGCGACCTGGTGACGCCTGACGATATCATCAACCCCAATGTCGACGAGACGGCATTCCTGAACTCTGACAACCCCATGGAGACTTGGGTCAACGGCACCGAGAAGGAGTTGGCCCTGCACATGAGTGACTTTGTCGAGCTGATGGAGATTCTCTCGGACAACTACTTCAACAACTACACCCGTTCGAGCAAGGTCTTCGACATCCCGCAGTTGCTCTACAACGATGCCGACGTGACCACCCTTCAGCGCCATGTGGGTGCCCTGCGCGAGATGGCGGATTATGGCCTGACGACGGTGGCTGCAGCCGATGCCAAGACTACCGATGCCGACCGCTTCCACCTGCTTTGGGTAAAGGCCTATTCTCACCTGTTGGCGGGTGACTTCTTCCGTGCCTTGCCCGACAAGAATGGCGGTCCCGCCGTGGAGTGGAACCAGCACTTGCAGGAGGCGTTGGATGTGTTGGAGCAAGCCTTGCTGCTAGCGCAGAACGATGACGACCGCGCCCTTGTCCACACCCTGGCTGCCCGTGCCGCCCATCGCTTGGGCAACAGACAGTTGGCAGTCACCCATGCTACACAGGCACTGTCGCTCAAGCGCGACCTGCTGCACCAGGTGCAGTTCGACAGCAAGAACGGCGTACTCAACCGTGCCCAGGAGGCCATCTGGAGCGACTGGTTCCAGCCCCTGCCCCGCTTGGACTTCCTCGATCCCAAGTACTATCAGATGAGCAGCAGCGACCAGTGCCCCATCACCCTGGCAAAGGCCGAGGAGAACTACCTCATCCTTGCCGAGGCGGCATTGGCAAATGGTGACGTGAATGGAGCCAAGTCCCAACTCTCAGCCCTGTTGACGCTTGTGAAGTCACGCCCCGTGCAGACAGGTATCAACGACCAACTCGAGGGCCGTTATAATGGTGGACTCAAGGTCTTCCCCAACGACCCCGCCTATCGTGTGCAGGCATCGCCCAACGACCCGCTGCGCGAGGGACTCATCATCGACCGCCGCCCGCCCATGCTCATCGACATTCCCTATATCTCGGGCACTTCGGTGACACAAGCGATGATTGACGCGCTTGACACCCACGACAGCGCGCTGGAGTTGCTCTACCTCATGCGCCAGGAGATTTTCTTCGCCGAGGGACGTCGTCCTGCCGACTTGGGCATCCGTCTACCACTTTGCGAGGTCGAGGCAGCGAATGCTAGCAATGGTGCAGAATACACCCAGGCATGGATTCCCTCTTTCATCCCGCTGAATGGTGGCATGGATGACTTCACCATCGACCAGCAGGCGATGACCGTCACCATAGCCCACAACATGAACCGCGTCATCGTCGACAACGCTCGCACGGCCGATGTGGCACCGTTTGAATAGGCCCCCCTCAATCCCCCCTGAAGGGGGGAAGCTCAGTTCTGTTTATTCATTATGAGAAAGAAAGTAGCTATATTCTGTCTTGTGTCCCTCATGGCACTTGTCGCCATGGCGGCACCGCTAGAAAAGCCGCACTACGTCATCCTCATTACCATCGATGGGATGCGGGGCGAGATGGTCGATGACCCGCTCATGCCGTCGCCCTTCCTGAAAATGATGAGCCGCGATGGACTGCGCGTCCAGCACGTCACGGGCATCCCACCCGCCGAGACCTACCCCTCGCACACCACCATCGTCACCGGTGGCACGCCCGCGCAGCATCACATCTACTATAACCGTCCCTTCTTGTGGAATCAGGACGTGCCGCGCATCAGTTATTGGTTTGCCGACAGCATCGCCGTCCCCACCATCTGGCAACGCGCTCATGAGGCGGGAATGAAGACCGCATCGCTCTTTTGGCCGGTGTCGACAGGCAGTCCCTATATCGACTACAACGTGCCGGAGTTCTGGTCGCTGGACTACAGCTGCGACCAGATGGAGTACATCAAGCCTTGGTGTACGCCGTTGGGCATTCTAGACGAACTGGAGCAAAACGCCTGCGGCAAGTTGAACACCATCACCTATCAGGCAGGCTCGCTGCAGCGCGACGGCCGCACAGCAGCCATGGCAAACTACCTGATGAACCACTATCAGCCGCGTTTGATGACCATCCACCTCATCACCACGGATTACAGTCAGCACGCCTTGGGCACTCACAGTCAGGAACTGCTGCAGGACATGGCGAGTTGCGACCATGCCGTGGGAACGATTATCGAGAACTTGCGGCTCACAGGACGCATGGACAGCACACTGGTGGTCGTTTGCGGTGACCATGGCTTCTGCGACTACTACCAGACGCTCAGCCCCAATGTGTGGCTCACCCGTGCCGGACTGCTCAGTGAGCAGCCTGGCGGAGACTGGAAAGCCTGCTTCTACAGCAGCGGCAACACCAGTTTCCTCTATCTGCGCAAGCCGGGCGACAAGAAGACCCTGCAACGCGTTCGTCGTCTACTTGACAACCTCCCCGAGCGTGAGCGGGCAATGTTCCGCATAGTAGAGAAGGACGAACTCACCGCTAAGGGCGCCGACCCCGCGGTCGCCCTTGCATTGGAACCCCTTGTGGGCGTGTCGGTCACCAATAACCGCACTGGTGAAGTAGTCGAACAAAAGCGTGGTGGCACTCACGGCTTCATCAGCGGCCAGGACATTACCACCCTCATCGCCTACGGGGCCGGAGTCACCCCCGGCCGTCAGGACTCCATCGCCCAAACCGCCATAGCCCCCTGGCTCCTCGATCAACTAGGAATAAAGTAATCCTCCACTACCCGCTGGTAGTGGATAGAAAGAAGGGATGCGCTTGCCACATTGCCGTCAGCAAAGACTTAAGTGAAAGGGTGTGTCGCTAACAAAGCTCCGTTAGGAGCTGATAGGGTCTAGGCAGGGGTGTAGCGCAGCGCAACCCCCGCACACGAACACACAATCAAATCAAGCGCTGTAGGTGCGGCAGATCTCCACTTGCAGGGCAGTTTTTCGTAAAATTTCAAACCACTGACCTAGCAATTATCGTAATTTAGATTGTAACGATTTGGGCGAAATCTACCATATTTTTGATAGATTTCGCCCGATTTTTGGCTATTATGGGCGAAATGCGCCTTATTTTGACCTATAGGTCTATTTTTGTAATTCATCTAGCAGCAAGAAAAGTTGCAGCCTGGCAAATTCTGCCAGGCTGCTTCATTATGCATTATGCATTGAATTACTCTTTTCCTAGAACGATATTGACCACGGTGTTGATGTCGCTCACATCGACGGTGGTGTCGCCCTCGGTGATATAGGCGCGGCCGTTATAATTGTCGGCGTTGTCCTTGCCTAAGATGATATTGACAAGGATGTTGATGTCGGTGACGTCAACCTTGCCATCGGCATTCACGTCACCACGGTCGTATGTGGGCGTGACCTCGGTGGTGCCGGGACATAGTATCTCGGTGGCATCCACCGATTGCAGGGTCGTAAAGTAGGCACGGAATGGTGCTACAGCCTGCGCGTTGCTCTTCAGCATAAAGCGTGAGCCTTGGGCATCCATGGCGTAGATGCCTGCCTCGTTCAACGGCAGGTAGGTACCTGTCATCAGGTAGTTCTCACCGCTAGTCATGGCGATGGGGTCAGTCTTCAGCATCACGTCCTGGGCGCTCCACGACATCACCTTGCCCGTCATGTCCTTACCCTCGGCAACGGCCACCAGATAGGGCACATTCGCCTCCAGGGTAGTTACTGCGTCAAACACCACAGCGCCATCCTCCTCGCGCGGGAAGTCATATACCCAGTAGTCAGTGTTGGCGGTCGGGGTGCGCCCGTCAATCTGTACCATGGTGGGCGCGAATGGCAGCACCATCGTATTCCAGGCAGCGCGTTGGTCAGCTTGGCGAGCCTGGGTGAACGTGCGGTTGTAGGTCACCTGTGCAGCATGGACGCTCTGTGGGACGAAGTAAGGATAACCGTCCTCCAGAACGATTGCGGAGGCGCTCTGCCCCTTAACCACGTTCTTGCCGTTCAAATTGGTAGGAACGGTAGCATTCTCGTTCAAGATGTAGATGGTGTTGGGGTTACTGCCGGCAACGATGTCGCTGATACTCAACCCCTCTAGGCTAACGGCAACGGCATTGGCGGGCACTTGGAAACCCTCGACGGGAGCATTGCCTAGGCGTTGTCCATCACTGGTCCAGACAACAATACCTTGTGCGATATCATAGTAGAGCGACTTGCCGGATTCCACGATGTTCTCGACATGTGAACCTTCCTCGTCTAGAGGTACATTGTTGCGGGCATAGATGTTCAATGCGTAGGTTGACCCAATGGCGAGGTTGTCGAAGTCAAAGTACAACGTCTGCGACTGGCCTGCCTTGATGGAGACGGTGCTTTGCAGATAACCGACCATAGAGCCCTTTCCTTCCTTGACGATGAACAGTGGTGCGAGTACATATTTGTTGTAGTCTGTTGTGCCGCTATTGGTGATGGTGGCACTGAAATGGGCGTGACTATCATAAATGATGCCGTGTTGGGTGGCTGTCGCTTCTTGGGCGGCGTTCTCGGCCTTGATGACTACCGATAGGTTGGACAGGTCGAAATCGGTGGAGCCGCCAGAAGTAATAGTCACAGAGCCTGTGCCAGGGATGTTGCCGCTCCAAGTGTTGTCATAGAGCGATAGGTAAGCCGATTTTGTGCCGGCATTTTTTGGAGTGAAGTTGAATGTCACCACCTTTTCGGCTCCTGCAGCAATCTCAGTCTCAACGACTGTTGTGTATTCACTATACTCATCCATTTGCTCGTTGGACACATATAAGTACAATTTGCCGCTGAAACGGTCGGCACTGTTGTTCTTCACGGTCACATGGCACTTCTCGGTGGTACCGACTTTCTCACCACCGGTAAACTCAAATGCGGTCGACTGCAAGTTGACGATGGGGTGGTCGGTAATTGTGCAGCTGTTACCATTGATGGTTACCTCACAATAATATCTGTCGCTCTCAAGCATGGGAATCCAGTCACTAGAACCTTGTGCTTGACATACTGGAACAATCTTATAGGTTCCACTCGTGATGTTTTTGCCAAATGAGTATGTTACGCTGCTCTGGTTGTCGGGCCAACTGTCTGTTGTGGATATGTAAGAAGAATAGTAACTTGTGTTTGCAATCATTGAGACAAACTGGTTGTTGCTGTCATAGAGGGCGATGCCACGCAGATACTTGGTGCCGTCATCAATATGGTCTTCAGCGGTCACCTTGATATATCTGCGCTTGGTCAGCTTAAAATTGCCGTCATCGCTTCGATCGAATGTGCGACTACCCGTGTAGTACATGTTGAACACCGTCAGCACATGGTCCACCTCGGCTGGACCACTGTAGCCAGGTTTGATGCCGATAATGGCGGTCTGGTCGATGTTGTAGCCCTCGGCACTGCTCGATGCTCCAATGCCACCGGCGGCCGGATTCAACACCGATAACACAAAGAAGCCGTTGCCCATGCCACCCCAACCCCAGTTGATGTGGAAGTAGTCGCCATACTCATAGCCGTCGCACACAAACGAGTGACCGCCGCCACTGCCGGCGCGGCCGTTGTACACCATTGGGCGACCAGCGGCAAGCTCCTGATAAATCATCTCCTCCCAGGTCGGTTGGTCATAGTCGCTTCGATAGACCAGTTGGGCATCGTAGTCAAAGTAGTTCTGGAATGCCTTAGGAATATAAGGGTCGTTCGTGCTAGAAGCCAACATTCCATACTGCATTTGAGCGGCGCAGCCTACATAGAGCATCAGCCAAGACACAGCCTCGGTGTAGACCTCGTCTTCGGCACCGGTGTAGCTATCTTTCATGTGATCCCAGTCAAATGCTCTTGGTTCCAGTGGATCGGTATCGAAATAGCCATAATCCTCCACATACGTGTCATAATATCTTACATTATATGATGGGATGGTCTGTGTGCATTGGGCTGGCCAGTTATAGTGCTTCATAATCTGTGCCATGGCGGTGGCAACGCAGCCTGTGTAGGCCAGTTCGCCGATGGTGTCGCCATCCACGACATGTATGAATTCGGGGCAATGGTTCCAATAGGGGGTTGCTTGGTCCCACTTGGTGGTGATCATCGGAGCGATGGAGTTGCGTGTGTTCACGGTTGTGGCACGTCGTGGCGCGGCGAGTCTGGTGGCTGCCTCGACATCGTTCATCGTGGCTAGAGCCTTGAGCTGCGCGTTGTAGTTGTCGAGCATCTCTTGCATGTTCACCGGCACGCGGGTGGCATCAAAATGCCCCTCGGTAGCGTAGCCCAAGACGGGTGTAGTGCGGTCGTCGCCCGAGACGATGACAAAACCATTGTTGTCGCCAACATTGAACACATAGTAGTAGCCCGTGTTGGCGGCTGTTTGCAGGGTTGATGCGGATACCCCTGTAGAGCGAAGAACGGCTTGTCTTTGCTGTACGAAGGCAGTGGCTGCTTCACGCGCCTGGTTGATGTCGATCGGTGTAGCCCACGTCACCAGCGCAAACTGTGCCAGCGCGAAAAGCAACATCATAGTTCTTTTTGTCATAAATTATTGATGTATAAAGGTTTGTGTTAATAATGCTATAGAATTGAGGGGACAAAGATAGTCAAAATGAATTGAAAAGCAAAATAAATACAAAACAAAACCGCTAAAAACCCCTTTTTTTCAGCCAACCTTAAAACAACGAAAAAGAAATCGTGACAAAAGTCCTCCCCTAGCCTACGGCCACCCCCTCTAAATAGAGGGGAATAGCCCGTTGCCGAATCGGTGAATGGTTCCGGGGAATTGGGAATAGTTTAATTAATGTTAAATATTGGGATTTTAAAGGCCTAGGCTTGGTCTGTTTATGAAAAAGCAGTACTTTTGCACTCGCAAATTTAAATCGCGGAGTGGAGCAGTGGTAGCTCGTTGGGCTCATAACCCAAAGGTCGCAGGTTCGAGTCCTGCCTCCGCCACTCAGTAAGGCTGAATCGAAAGATTCGGCCTTTTTTTGTTGCATGATTTGACCATGTCCGCAAAAGTTATTAACTTTGCCAACGATGAAGCGGATTGCGGTCATATTTGAGGGTCGTCTGCATGAGCAGAAGGGCGTGTTCAACGCGGTGCTGAACCGTGTGGCGCACCTGCGCGCCATTGCGCCTTACGACATCGACCTACACATGATTGAGGGGTATGACAGCGGCTTAAACCGCTGGCTGCACGGAACGCGGCGTATCGTCGACCGCCCTACCCTAATCACCGTCAACGGCATCGACATCCATGTGCATTGGTTCTGCCACAGCCTGACAGACACGGTGCGGCACAAGCTGCTGCACCGACCCGCCAAGGTCTACCGCCAATGGTTGTCGCGCCTTGCCGACAAATTGAAAGGCTATGACTTGGTAAGCGCGCACGACCGCATCGCCGGCACCGCTGCCGCGATGGCGAGTCAACGCTACGGTATGCCGCACTACATCAGTTGGCACGGGGCAAGCATCTACACCGACCCGCCACGCGACCCGGTATATCGCCAGACCACCATCGAATTGCTAGAACATGCCACCTGCAATTTCTTTGTCAGCCGTGGGTTGGAACGATATGCGCGACAGAGGCTGACCAACCAGTTTACCTCCGAAACACTCTACAATGGTGCTTCGTCGGCGTTCCATCGCCTGAATGACGCCACTCGCCTTGAGTTGCGTAGACAACACGGCATCGGTCACGATGAGCAGGTAGTGGGTTTCGTGGGTCGTATGGAGTCAGTAAAGAATGTGACCCTGCTGCCCGAAATCTACCATTCCATAGCCCTAGTCAACAACCAACCGTTGAAGTTCATGGCATTAGGCGACGGCCCTCTATTCGATGAGGTAAAGCGGCTGATGGGCGAACGCGGCATTGAGTGCGTGATGCCCGGCGATGTGCCTCATGACGAGATGCCGCAGTGGATGAACTGCATGGATGTGCTAGTGCTGCCCAGCCAGAAGGAGGGCTTGCCACTGGTTGTTATCGAGGCCATCCAATGTGGCACAAACGTGGTAGCTACCGACGTGATGGGTACTGCCGAGGCTGTGGGTAGAGACAATGTCGTGGCTCTTGATGGCCACTTGGTCGAGAACATGTCGCGCCGAGCAGTGGAGATGCTGCAAGGTGGCGTGTTGCAGACGGTTCCTTCCTCGATGAACTGGGAAGCCACCGCACAACGGGAATTTGAGGTCTATGAGGCCGCGATTACTTAACTCCTTAAACTAAAATGTCAAATTATATAGAGGCTTTGTTGCCGTTACATATTCCTGGTACCTACACCTACCGCGTGCCTGAGGGAATGTCTCCGCAGGTGGGTAGCCGTGTGCTGGTGCCGTTCGGGCGTAAGAAAATCTACACCGCCATTGTGGTGATGCTGCACGACCGTGCACCGCAAGGCTACGAGGTGAAGGAGGTGCTGAGTGTGCTTGACGACCGTCCTGTGCTTCGCCATCCCCAATTGCGTTTTTGGGAGTGGCTCGCCGACTACTACCTTTGCTCTATGGGGGAGGTTTACAAGGCTGCGGTGCCCAGCGGACTGAAGGTGGAGAGCGAGACTTATATCAGCGTGAACCAGGACTATGAGGAGGAAGAGCCGGGCGCATTGAGCGACCGCGAGAAGGTGGTGCTGGACTTCACCGCGCAGCGCGGACGCGTGCAGATTACCGAACTCGCCACTGCGACGGGGTTCAAGAACGTGGAGCACACGGTGAGCCGCCTGATTGAGCGCGAGGCACTGCATGTGAGTGAGCGCATAGTGGACAACTATCGTCCCAAGACCGAGACCTGCGTGCGTTTGATCAGCCACCACGGCGATGAGGCGAGTCTGCACGCCTTCTTCGACCAGGTTCATCGCGCCCCCAAGCAAGAGAAACTACTGATGGCTTATCTAGACCTGTCGCACTGGATGGGCGACGCGGAGCCTCGCGAGGTAAGCAAGGAAGCGTTGCTCAAACGCGCCGACGTGAGCCAGGCAGTACTTACCGCCGCCGTACAGCGGGGCATGTTCGAGACCTACAAGAAAGCCATCAACCGCTTCGCGATGCTTGGCAACAAGCTCATAGACCCACCCACACTCACCGCCGAGCAACGCCGTGCCTACAACGAGGTACACGCCCGCTTCCGCGAGAAGGCTATCACATTGCTGCATGGCGTGACCAGCAGCGGGAAGACCAGCATCTACATGCACCTAATCAAGGATGCACTGGAATTGGGCAAACAAGTGCTCTACCTGGTACCCGAAATTGCGCTGACCACACAGCTGACGCGCCGTCTTAAGGCAGTCTTCGGCGACCGCCTTCTCATTTATCACAGCAAGTTCAGCGACAATGAGCGTGTGGACATCTGGAAGCAGCTGCTTGACTCAAGCGACCCGTGCGTGGTCATCGGCGTGCGTTCGTCGGTCTTCCTGCCCTATTCCAACCTAGGTCTAGTGATTGTCGACGAGGAACACGACACAAGCTACAAGCAGAGCGACCCCGCCCCGCGCTATAACGGCCGCAATGCCGCCATCATGCTGGCTCAAATGCATGGTGCCAAGACTTTATTGGGCAGCGCGACCCCCGACATCGGGGTGTATTACCGCGCCCAAAAGGGGCAGTATGGTCTAGTGCGGTTGCTCACACGCTACGAAGGCATCGAGATGCCGCGTGTCAAGGTCATCGACACCAAACAGGCTCGCCGCAAGCGCGAGATGCACGGCCTTTTCTCACAGGAACTTATCAGTGACTGCCGTCAAGCACTAGATGCCGGCGAGCAGGTTATTCTGTTCCAGAACCGCCGTGGCTATGCGCCGATGGTGCGTTGCAAAGAGTGCGGCTGGGTGCCCAAGTGCGAAAACTGCGACGTGTCGCTGACCTACCACAAGCACACCCGTTCGCTCACATGCCACTACTGCGGCTACACATTGTCACTGCCCACCATCTGCCCAGCATGCCAGATGCCCGGCATAGAGATTGTTGGCTACGGCACCGAACGCATCGAGGATGACGTGGACCAGGCATTCCCGGACGAGAAAATATCTCGTATGGACCTGGACACAACGCGCAGCAAATCGAGTTATGACCGCATCATTGATGACTTCTCGTCGCACAAGACCAACATCCTGGTGGGCACGCAGATGGTAACCAAGGGGCTTGACTTTGACCAGGTGAGTCAGGTGGGCGTGCTCAATGCCGACACGATGATCAGCTTTCCCGACTACCGGTCGCATGAGCGTGCCTTTGACATGCTCGAGCAGGTGGCGGGCCGTGCTGGTCGCGCCCACAAGCAAGGTCAGGTCATCCTTCAGACCAGCGACCCTTCACATCCGGTGATCGGGTTTGTCGAGCGCCACGACTATGAAGGGTTCTTCCAGCACGAACTCGCCGAGCGTGAGCGTTTCCACTACCCGCCTTTCGTGCGGCTGATCAACATCTACCTCAAGCACCGCGACGACGCGTTGCTGGGCGAGGTGGCGGTACGCTATGCCGCACTGTTGCGCCAGACCTTCGGTAACCGCGTGTTGGGTCCTGAGCGTCCCATCGTGGCACGCATCCAGAACCTGTATATCCGTCAAGTGGTGATGAAGATTGAACAACAAGCGTCGATGACCAAGGTCAAGGCGATTCTGCGTCAGCTCTACGAGCAGATGCTCGAACTGGACAGCCGCATGAAGTCGGTGCGCCTCTACTATGATGTTGATCCCATCTAGAAGTTGAGTAATGGGAAACGACGGCGGGCTTTGCTGGCTCGGCAGTACTCAAAGTGCCACCACTCACGGCTGTAGGTCAGGAAGCCGTTATCAGTAAGCACCTTACGCAGCAATCGACGATTATTCATTGCTTGTAGAGTGATGCGCCCACGCTTGACGAGTTGCTTCTCACCCGTGATGTGCGCCTCGGCCGTGAAGGTATCGAAGGGTGTCCCCATGTCAACGGGACGCCCTTTGTAGGTAAGGCTGATATCCAGTGCTACGCCATAATTGTGGGGTCCACCATGTCGTGGTGGTGCCACATAGTTCACCCCCACCGTACCTTGCACAGCTTTCCACATCTTGCGCTGGACGCTCATGGGACGCGCAGCGTCATAGATGACAAAGCCATAGTCCGGGTCTATGGCGCGCAATTCTCTGAGAGCAGCCTGGAGTGCCTGCGCCGCAGGCTTCACAAGATAGGCATGCCGGAAATTGCCGTACATGTTCTTTCGTGTGAAGTTGTCGGTCATGGCATACTTGAGTTCAACCGTGATGCCTTGCCCTAGCGATGCCAAATCGACAAGCCCTTGCTTGCGCATCATGGCATCATAGTCCACTGCCTGGCTATTGAGAGCCAGGCAGCACAACATTACAAATATGAACCTTTTCACCATCACGAGTTATTGACATCAGGATAAAACAATCACGAATTATCGAATGTTTGTGTCATGTATTCTCAAATTCGATAATTCGTGACAAAAAATGAGTTCTAGTCAAAGATGCCTTCGACGACATCGTCGTGACCACCGCCACCACCGCCGTCACCGCCACCTCGACGGCCACCGCCATAGGTGATGGGGCCCAGTTCGTCTCCACATTCACGGAAGTCCTTGGGGAAGACAAACTTGGTGGACTGGTTATAGGGCAATTGGCTGTCGGCATAGACACTCTTCATGTACAGTCCCAGGATGGGCAGTGCCGCCTCGGCACCCTGTCCCATAGCCGTGCTCACGAAGTGGATAAATCGCTCTTCACCACCAACCCATACACCTGTGACCAGTTCAGGCGTGAAGCCCATGAACCAACCGTCACTGTTGAAGTTGGTGGTACCTGTCTTGCCGCCCATCTCCGCCTTGATGCCGTACTGCGAGCGCAGTCGCGCACCCGTACCGTGGTCAACGACGCTCATCAGCATCGAGAGCATCTTCAGATAGGTGTCCTCGCTCATGATTTCGGTCTGCTGGGCATTGAACTCAGCCACCACGTTACCCTTGTTGTCGCAAATGCGGGTGACATAGATTGGCTCAACGCGCATACCGCCGTTAGCAAAGGCAGAATATGCGGCAACCATCTCGCGCACAGTGATTTCACTGACACCCAGGCTGAGCGACGGCACCTCCTCGAGGTGGCTGGTGATGCCGAAGCTGTGCATCCACTTGGCGAGTTCCGACGGCGAGTATACAGGATATCCTCGTTCCTCAATCCAGTTGGGACGCGTGCCTCGCATGAAGCCGGCCGAGATAGAGTTGGTCGAGTGGGTCAGTGCCTGCTTGAGCGTCATGGTACCGCCCACGCCTTTTGGGTTCCACAAGTCGTTGTACCAATGGATATTAGGCGCACCTCCAGGCCGCATCGAACAGGGTGTGAGGCCGAAGTCGTTGATGGCCTTGGAGTAGACGAAAGGCTTGACGGTCGACCCGATTTGTCGGCGTCCCGTCGCCACCATGTCATACTTGAAGAATCGGAAGTCCGGGCCACCGACGTATGCCTTGACATGACCTGTGACGGGATCCATTGACATCATGGCGCAACGCAGGAACGACTTGGTGTAGAGCAGCGAGTCGTAGGGTGTCATTGTTGTCTCGTAGTCCCCGTCGTAACTGAAAAGCTTCATCTGCACTGGTGTGCGGAAGTTGCTCATGATCTCGTTCTCGCTCTTGCCCTGTTTCTTGAGCACGCGATACCGCTCGCTGCGCTTGATGGCGTTGTTGATGAGCGCCTGCTTACCCGCGGCGCTGAGTTCTGCGCGGTTGTTGGTATAGGGGTTCTTGGTACCACCGCGCTCACGCAGGAAGGCGGGCTGGAGCGTCTTGCTCATGTGCTGCTTGACTGCCTTCTCGGCATATCCCTGCATACGCTCGTCGATGGTGGTGTAGATTTTGAGGCCGTCGCTGTAGATGTCGTAGTGTGACCCGTCGGCCTTGGTGTTTTTCTGGCACCAGCCGTAGAGCGGGTTGACTTCCCATGCGGTGGAATCATCGATAAAGGCCTGACGGTTCCACGAGGGGTAGTTCTTGGGGTCTGGCTTCTTCGCCGTCATCACGCGACGCAGCTCCTCGCGGAAGTAAGGTGCGAGACCGTCGTTGTGGTCCACCTTGTGGTAGCTGAGTACGAGGGGTGTCTGTTTGACCGCATCGCAGTCAGCTTGGCTGATGTAACCTTCCTTGGCCATCTGGTCCAGCACCACATTTCGGCGTTCGCGTGTTCGTTCGGCATGGCGCAGGGGGTTGAAGTAGCTGGGGTTCTTGCACATGCCCACCAGTGTCGCCGACTCCTGCAGGTTGAGCTGCGACGGGTCCTTGCCAAAGTATACCATCGCCGCCGTCTTGATACCCACGGCATTGTTGAGGAAGTCAAACTGGTTGAAGTACATCTTGATGATCTCGTCCTTGGTATAGTACCGCTCGAGTTTCACTGCGATGACCCACTCGATGGGTTTCTGCAGGGCGCGCTCAAAGATGTTGCTCGACTCGGGCGAGTAGAGCTGCTTGGCCAACTGTTGTGTGATGGTCGAGCCGCCGCCGGCGCTCTTCTGCCCCATGATGACGCGCTTGACAAGGGCGCGCCCGATGGCCTTGACATCGATACCCGAGTGATCCTCGAATCGCGCGTCCTCGGTAGCTACGAGAGCATCGTGCAGGTATGGAGAGAGTTGGTCAAAGTCGACATAGACGCGGTTACCCTTGCTTCGGTAGTATCGTCCCATCTCCTCGCCTCCTGCGGCGTAGATGGTAGAGGCGAACTTGTCGGTGGGGTTCTTGAGTTGGTCTATCTCGGGCATATAGCCGATGATGCCATTATAGATAAGGACAAACAAGAGCAACAGCAATGCAGCCACTGCGCCAAAGACCGTCCACATGCGTTTCACAATCTTGGCGTTATGCCGAGCACGCTCGGCTTTCTTCATATTCGTTTTACCCATAGTCGAGTGAATTAGTCGTTGGTTGTGGTAATAAGGTGCAAATTTACGATTAAAAGTGGAAATAAGCACAAAGAAAGGCGAAAAAATTCGTTTAAAGCTTTTTTTTCAGTAACTTTGCAGGCAGCTCGAATGCTCGAATGCTCGATAATTATAAAACTAAAAAAAATGAAACAGAATTGGAGACCGGGGAATATGATCTACCCCTTGCCGGCGTTACTGGTGAGCTGCGGCTCGTCGGCCGAAGACTACAACATGCTCACCGCCGCATGGACCGGCACACTGTGCAGCGACCCTGTGATGTGCTATGTGTCAATTCGTCCCGAGCGGCACAGTCACCACCTGATAGAGCGCGACATGGCGTTCACGCTGAACCTGACCAACCGCGCCTTGGCGCGCGCCACCGACTGGTGCGGCGTGCGTAGCGGGCGCGACTGCGACAAGTGGGCCGAGATGGGCCTAACGCCCGTACCTGGGGTGACAGTGTGTACACCTTATATAAAAGAGGCACCCTTGAGCTTGGAGTGTCAGGTGCAGGACATCCTGCGGCTGGGCAGTCACGACATGTTCATCGCCCAGGTGCTCAACGTCATCGTCGATGAGGAGTTTCTCGACCCCGAGACCAGTCGTCTTGACCTGAAGCGCGCCGACCTGATCGCCTACTGCCACGGCCAGTACTACACCCTGGGCGAGCAATTGGGCCACTTCGGGTGGACAGTGAGGAAGAATCCAATGCATAATGCATAATGCATAATGCATAATGCACAATGCACAATGGCCAGACGTGTATGCACAAAAAATCGTAATTTGCAATTCTCAAAAAATTATGAATTATGAATTATGAATTATGAATTAAAAGTGCTATCTTTGCGGCGGCATTTGAAAACCAAACCTTTTAATAACATAAAACAAGACATGGAAAGAGATCAAGTATTGTTCAACATCATCGAGAAGGAGCATCAGCGCCAGCTGCACGGCATGGAGCTGATCGCCAGCGAGAACTTCGTGAGCGAACAGGTGATGCGGGCCATGGGCAGCTGCCTCACTAACAAGTATGCCGAGGGTTATCCCGGCCACCGCTACTATGGCGGTTGCCAGTGTGTCGACGAGGCCGAGAACCTGGCCATCGACCGCATCAAGCAACTCTTCGGAGCCGAGTATGCCAATGTGCAGCCCCACTCGGGCGCGCAGGCCAACATGGCCGTGTTCATGGCATGCCTCAAGCCCGGTGA
>JAEEGL017235597.1_pt1 | contig 31540 bp, 22 predicted proteins | sample 9134231 | NCBI WGS metagenome assembly JAEEGL01 (sample SAMN16246548, study PRJNA631951) | gut metagenome | biome: gut microbiome; feature: rumen; material: fiber-attached | host: Bos | place: Iran: Karaj | collected 2018-10 | reverse complement strand
CGATATCAAAACCGCGCATGCCACCAAACTTCTGGTCCTTCTCAAAGAAGAAGAACTGGTGCGTCTGCATGTTGAACTGACCGCCCTCGGTAGCGTTGTTGTCCACCACGATGTTGGGAATGCCCAGCGCGGTGAGCTGCTCACGGCATGCCAGTCCGGCAGGACCGCCACCGATGATGGCTACAGTGGTCTTGTAGACCTTGGTCTCGCTGGCTGCACGGGCCTTGCCCTCGGGCAGATAATCCTTGGGAATCTCGCGCACCTCTTTCACGCCGTCAACGCTGGTGATGCAGATGCGGCGCACCTGACCGTCGACAAGCATTTCGCACGCACCGCACTTGCCGATACCGCACTCCAAACTGCGGTTGCGGCCCGTGGTACTGTGGCTGTGAACGATTAATCCGGCCTGATGAAGAGCGGCAGCGATAGTTTTACCTTTCTGACCGCGAACGGTTCTCCCTTCAAATTGGAATTCTACATATTCTTCTTTTGGAAGGTCAAGAATAGGATGGTTCTCAATTTTATACATATTGACTAGTTTAATGGTTTAATGTCTATGATTCAGCAGTTTACAACACCACTGGAAGCAAACAGATAACTCTAGATGTCCACAAAGATAACGCATTTTTTTTGTATCTTGTGTCCAACAATCAAAATTATTGAGATTTTTTTAACCAACAAAACAAAACTTGACCCTAAAAGTTTTTTTTGCCAACCAACATATGCACCCTTTCAGAAAAATCAGATTATTCAGTTGATGAAAAAAAAATCGGACACGGATGCAAAAACAAAGTTGTTAAAGCTGTACTCATGTTGTCCAAGTTGTTTGAAAAACCGAACGCGGACGCCAAATCAGTAAAATCCGCATAATTCGCCGTCGAAAAAAAGAACGCGGATGCCAAATCTGTAAATGCTGCTTTGATTTGCCTGTTTGCGAAAATTGTGTTACTTTTGCACTATGGACAAGAACAAGACTTACGAATTGCTGGTCAAGCAGGTGGAAAGCCTGCTTGAAGGAGAAAACAACACCGTGGGACAGCTCGCCAATGCCGCGGCACTGCTTCACGAGACCATGGGCTGGTGGTGGACAGGCTTCTACCTCATCAAGGACGGTGAGCTGCAGTTAGGTCCCTTCCAGGGCCCCATCGCATGCTATCGCATCAAGCACGGGCGTGGCGTGTGCGGTACCGCCTGGGCCGAGAACCGCACCATCGTCGTCCCCGACGTGGAGCAGTTCCCGGGACACATCGCGTGCAGCAGCCTCTCGCGCAGCGAGATTGTGGTGCCCCTGCGCAACAGCGACGGCGAGGTAACCGGTGTTCTCGACATCGACAGCAAGGACCTGGCGACCTTTGATGAGACCGACGCCCGCTGGCTCGAAGAAATCGCCCGAGTGATTGAACGCACGTTATAAAGGTAAAACCTCAGGAAAAAACACTGACAACACCATGACCTACGAGCCACTTGCCGAACGCCTGCGCCCGCGCACGCTCGATGACTACATCGGGCAGCGACACCTTGTGGGCGAGGGTGCCATCATCCGCCGCATGATCGAGAGCGGCAACATCTCCTCTTTCATCCTGTGGGGACCACCGGGCGTGGGCAAGACCACACTGGCGCGCATCATCGCCGAGATGACCCAGGTGCCGTTCTACACATTGAGCGCGGTGACCTCGGGTGTGAAAGACGTGCGCGAGGTGCTCGATCGCTGTCAGGCCGATGCCCGCAGCGTGTTCACCAAGGGGCGTCCCATCTTGTTCATCGACGAGATTCACCGCTTCAACAAGTCGCAGCAGGACTCGCTGCTGGGCGCCGTGGAGCGTGGCACGGTGACGCTCATCGGCGCCACGACCGAGAATCCGTCGTTCGAGGTCATCCGTCCCCTGCTCTCCCGTGCCCAGGTATATGTGCTCAACCCGTTGGACCGAGACGATCTGCTGCAGCTGCTAGACCACGCCATCAAGACCGACAAGGCGTTCAAGGGGCGTGAGATTCGCATCGAGCAGACCGAGGCCTTGCTGCGGTTCTCGGGTGGCGATGCACGCAAGCTGCTCAACATCCTGGACCTCATCCTGCAGTCGCTGCAGGACGGTGAGCCGTTTGTCATCACCGACGACATCGTCACCGACCGTTTGCAGCAGAATCCCCTCGCCTTCGACAAGGACGGCGAGATGCACTATGACATCATCTCGGCCTTCATCAAATGCATCCGCGGCAGTGACCCCGATGCAGCCGTCTATTGGCTGGCACGCCTGATTGCCGGTGGCGAAGATCCCAAATTCATCGCACGCCGCCTGTGCATCCTTGCCGCCGAGGATATAGGCCTGGCCAACCCTAACGCCCTGCTGCTGGCCAACGCCACGTTCGACATCATCAACAAGATCGGTTGGCCCGAGGGACGCATCCCCTTGAGCGAGTGCGCCATCTATCTGGCTACCAGCGCCAAGAGCAACAGCGCCTATCTCGCCATCGATGATGCCCTCGCACTCGTGAACCAGACGGGCAACGCGCCCGTACCCCTGCACTTGCGCAATGCGCCCACAGGCCTGATGAAACAACTGGGCTACGGCAAGGACTACAAATATGCCCACGACTTTCCCGGGCACTTCGTGCGCCAGGAATATATGCCCGAGGAACTGCACCACCCGCAAATCTGGCACCCGCAGGACAACCCCAGCGAAAACCAGATGGCCGCACGCCAACACAGCCGCTGGGGCAACCCTCAACAGCCAAACAAAGAAAACGAGAAAAAGTGATTGCTCAATGATATAGCGTTGACCCTGAAAGATTTTTTAATGCCAACCTTTAGCTATATCATTCCTTCTTGTTACAGGCGACAGTATTAATTACTGGTTGCGCGCCTGCGTGGGCGTCATGCCATAGTATTGACGGAACACGCGTGAGAAATAGGCCACATCCTGGAAACCGCACTGCTCGGCGATGTCACCGATGAGGCAGTCGGGACACTCAATCAGCAGACGCATGGCTTTCTCCATGCGCAACTGGGTGACGTAAGCAGGAACATTCTTGCCCGTGATTTCCTGAATCTTGTGACGCAACTGGGTTTCGCCCATCTTGAGTTTGCGGGCGATATGATCCAGAACAAGCTTGTTGCCCGAGCCGAACTCCTTGTCCAACTCAAGGGCAAATGCCGCCAAGAACGCCTCGTTGGCCGCCTGATCGTCAACTGACTCTGTGACGGGCCTGCCCTCCTGAACACGTCCTGAATTTTCTTCAACGCTTGGCTGTGACAAACGCCTGCTCGACAAAAACCGCTTGACCCAAGCCAGCAATTCATCGCGCACAAACGGCTTGAGCAGATAAGCATCAGCGCCAGCCTCAATGCCACGGATGCGGTCGGCATCCGACGTGCGCGCACTGACCATAATCACTGGAATGTGGCACAACTGTTCGTTTTTACGCAGAATGCGGCACATCTCCAGTCCGTCCATGAGCGGCATCTTCACGTCGGTGACAATCACGTCGGGATGCACATCACAAGCCTTAGCGAGTCCCTGCTCGCCATCGGTGGCATAGTGCACTTGACACATTTCGCTCAGCACCATGCCCACCAGTCGCGCCACATCGTTCTGGTCCTCGACAACGAGCGCCACTGGCTTGCCGGTATTATCGATGCGCGCTACGGGTTCATCATGAAGATTCTTGCGCAACGGCAGCTCACGCAGCGATGCCGACAACGCATCGAAGCGTTCCTTCACGTTGTCACGCTTGCACGGCAACTCCACGGTAAACACCGTGCCCTGGTTCTTCACGCTTTCCACATCCACCGTGCCGTCCATTGCCATAGCCATATCTCTGACAACGGTCAAACCGATGCCTATGCCATCAACAAGCTGCTCGGCGGCGGCACCACGGTAGAAGGGCTCAAACACATGGGGCAGGTCCTTCTGGCTGATACCGATGCCGTCGTCAGCGACACGGATTCTGAGCATCCCGTTTTTAACACTCGTGGTGACCCTGATTTTTCCGTAATCACTGCAGTAGCTGATAGCGTTCTCCAACAGATTGCCGACGATGGTGCTCAAGTAGCGAGGCACAGTGACGATGTCGATGCTCGACTCTTGAGGCGCATAGGCGATCTCGATATGCCTTTCGGCACATTTGTCCTGATATCGCTCAACAACCATCCTGATGAAGGTCACAGCATCGCCGCGACGCCACTCGGGTTCCCTGATGGCACTGCGCACACCGCCCACCTCAAGGATGCGGTCCACAAGCGTCAGCAGGTTCTTACCCTGACGCTCAACCACCATGGCATCTTGATGTTGTTCTTCGTTATAGCCTGTCTCCGACTTGACGCCACGGACAAACATGTTGTCGATGGTTCCCATGATGGCGGTCAACGGGGTGCGCAACTGGTGCACCACATTGGTGAAGAACAGCGAGCGCGTCTCCTCGACCTGTTGCATCAGCCGATTTGTGCGCATCCTCACACGGATGGCATAGGCCAACGCACCGATGACTGCTGCAGACATGAGAAACACCAAGAATGACAGCAACATGCGCACGTTGTTCGATCGCTTTAATTTATTGATGTCACGGTTCAAGTTGTCCACTTTATCAGTATTGCTGATGCGCTCATAGTCAATGCGTAGCGAACGCATCGCACTCGCCTGTGTCTTGCCATGGATGCTGTCGAGCAACTTGGTGGCACGCACATAGTGTTCCAAGGCCTCATCCTTCTTGCCCTGGAGCAGCGACAGTTCATAGTGCAACATGCTCGCATCCGACAAGTATTCCTTGCTCCCCATGCGCTCGGCCTCGGCCTCGGCTTCTTTCAGATAGTGGTGAGCCTGGGCATCCTCACCCAACAAAATATAGATACGCGCGAGCGAAATTCCAGCCTCCACCCAGTGCCAGCTGTCGTTTAGCTGCTTCAGTGACTCATAGGCGATCTCATACTCTTCAATCGCATGCGAGAAACGGCGCTCATCCTCATGCATGGCACCATAGTGAAGATGGCAAATTGCCACTCCCACCTTATTATCGGCCAACTCATTGTATTCCATTGACTTGCGGAAACACAACCAAGCCGAATCTCTGTTGCCCAAACCGTGCTTGATCATTCCCATGTAGCCGTAGTTCCTGGCGATGTTCTGGTTATCGCCCAAACGTTCCACAACTGCCATCGACAGCCGCACCACGCTGTCAGCATCCTGATAGTCACAGGACTCAATCTCAATGTTGGTGATGTTGTTCAGTACCGACACGCGGGCCTTCAGCGCCATCTCGTTTTCAGAGTCGCTGTAACGGTCGCTCAGTTTCAACGCTTGGTAGAGGTAGCCATAGGCAAGACTCAAATTGTCCATACGACGGTAAACCATGCCCAATCCGTTGATGGCGTTTATCATCTCGATGGTGTCGGCTCGTTCGTTCGCGATTTCCAGACACTTGTTGAATGCGTTGATCGCCTCGTCATGGCGTGAGAGATTGCACAATTCCTGGCCCTCGCATTTCAGCGAGAGCATCTCCCCCACCAGGTCGCCACAGGCATGGTAGCGCTTGGTCATGGCTGACAGCGAGTCCACATCATGCATCGTGGACAGCACACTGTCAAGAAGCACATAATGCGGGTCTTGAGCGACAGCCGACGATTTTCCATGACGGCAAGAGGACAACGTCGTCGCCAACGTCACCAGCACAACCAGCAGCACAACAACAAGTGCCCTGGAGAGATTTCCATAACCGTCAATGTGTTTTTTCATTACGCAAGTAATCTCGCTTAGTGAAATTCAACGGCAAATGTAGCATAATTATTGGCCTTTCAACACATTTTCAGTCTTTTTTTTACTCACGCTCTCATTTTTTACCCTTCATGGTGGGACTTGCATCAAGATTTCAGTTTTTTTTGCAGCAAACGGGAATGACATGTCAAGAAAATGCGTAATTTTGCAGTTTGATATGACCGGAGAAAAAAAGAGCATCTATCAGCGAGCTGGCGAATGGGGCGTACCCTTTGGCCTCTATCTGGCATGCGCGGCGATTACATCGGTTTTTGCCGACTGGTTCGCGCCATTGAGCTTCCTTTTCCTGATTCTGTTCTTTGGCACACCGTTTGTCGTCTATTACTTCCAGCGGCGCAAGTTCATCGAGGATGACGGCTTCAGCGAGCATGCAACCTTGTGGATGCTGGGCATCATGCTGTTCATCCTGGGCTCGGTGCTGTCGGGCTTTATCGTTTATCTCGTGCTGCAGCACTTCAGGCCCAACTTCATGTACGAACAGGCCCAGGCAGTCATCGATGCCTACAGCAAGATTCCCGAGATGGCCGACAACGAGATGCTGCGCGTGCTGCAACAAGCCGTGAACAAGCGCTTGCTGCCCTCGCCCATCGAGACGGTGTTCAACGCGTTCTGGTTTGTCACCTTCGGCGGCTCGGTTTTAAGCGCCATCACAGCGATTTTCGCACGTCGATCGCTCAAGCGCGGCAAGCGTTACGGCAATAACAACATGTAAAAAACTATTAATTAAAGTATATGGATATTTCAGTTGTGGTTCCCTTGTTCAACGAGGCCGAGTCCCTGCCCGAACTGGCGCAGTGGATCGAACGCGTCATGGACGAGAACGGATACAGTTACGAGGTGTTGTTCATCAACGACGGCAGCACCGACGACTCGTGGCAGGTCATCAAGCGGCTGCATCAGGCCAACCCGCGCATGAAGGGTGTGGCCTTCAGGCGCAACTACGGCAAGTCACCAGCCTTGAACACGGGTTTCGACCGTGCACAGGGCAATGTCATCATCACCATGGATGCCGACTTGCAGGACAGCCCCGACGAGATTCCCGCGCTCTACAAGATGATCACCCAGGACGGCTACGACCTGGTGAGCGGATGGAAAAAGAAACGCTATGACCCGTTGAGCAAGACCATTCCCACCAAGCTGTTCAACGCCACAGCACGTCGCGTGAGCGGCATCCACAACCTGCACGACTTCAACTGCGGCCTCAAGGCCTATCGCCGCGAGGTGGTCAAGCACATCGAGGTCTATGGCGACATGCACCGCTATGTCCCCTATCTGGCCAAGATTGCCGGATTCACCCGCATCGGCGAGAAAGAGGTGAAACACCAGGCACGCAAATATGGCGAGACCAAATTCGGCCTTGACCGCTTCGTCAACGGCTACCTGGATCTGCTCACCCTGTGGTTCCAGGCCAAGTTCGGTGTCAAGCCCATGCACTTCTTCGGTCTGCTGGGCAGCCTGATGTTCCTCTTGGGTTTCATTGCCGTCATCGTGGTGGGCGCTCTCAAACTCTACAACATGCACAGCGGCCACAGCTACCGCCTGGTCACCGAATCACCCTACTTCTACCTTGCCTTGACGTCGATGCTGCTGGGTACACAGCTGTTCCTCACGGGCTTCCTGGGCGAACTCATCATCCGCCACAGCAACGACCGCAACCACTATGAGATTGGCGAGGAGATCATCAACGACGACACCGCCGCCCTGCCTCCGCGGCAGCTCGAGCGCGACTTGCCCGCCGGTGTCGAGGAAAAGAAGATAAACGTTGCCTCTGTCAACGCACAATGACACGTCTCACGCACATAGCCGCATTCCTGCTCATCGCCTTGACGCTTGTCTTGGCAGCATGCAGCAACGACAGCTGCTATGACAACGGCAGCAGTCTGCCGTTGGCGACGCTATACATGGGCAACCGCCAGCAGTCCATCCCGGGCCTTGCCATCATTGGCATCAACGCGCCGGGCGACAGCGTGCTTGCCCAGTCAAGCTCCATCGACGAGGTCTATCTGCCCCTGCGCGCCAGCGTTCCCCAGACCAGTTTCGCCTTGTCGCGCACTATCACCGGCGACACTGCAACGGTCATCATTCAAGACACGTTAACGCTTGATTATAAGGTGGTTCCATATTTCCACTCGGCCGAGTGCGGAGCGATGTACAACTTCGACATCAACACTGTGACCCACACCAGCCACGGCATTGACTCGGTGGTTGTACTCACCCCGCTAGTCACCAATGCGCGCGTCCCCGCGTTGCGCATCCATTTCACCGACTTCAGCCAATGACAGCACTCCGCCATATTGCCCGAAATGTCATCAAAGGGACGGTTCTTTTGATGACGCTTTCACTGTTATCATTGTCGGCCCTGGCACAAGAGCCCGACAAGCGCCATGTCACGCCCGTCAAGCCCGAGACCAACCAGGTCAAGCCGCCACCCAAGGGCACCGACGAGCGCATCATCCAGCAATACATCACCGGCGACAGCACAGCGGCCATGCAGGAGGCTCGACGCGACTCGTTGCGCCGCATCTACAAGCGCTATCCGCGCCTCACCGACCTGTCATTCGGTGTCAACTTCATCGAGCCGTTCTTCATGGCATTCGGGCAGAGCTACGCCAGTGCCGATGTGAGCGCCACACTCAACATGTGGAACCGTCTCCAACCCACTGTCGAGCTGGGCTTGGGATGGGCAAAAAGCACGCCCGACGACATGAACTTCACCTACAAGGGCAAGCCATCCCCCTACTTCAAGGTGGGCGCTAACTACAACTTCATGTTCAAGAACAGCCCCGACTACCAGGCATACATCGGCATTCGACTGGGTTACAGCACTTTCAGCTATGACGTGACCGATGTTCACTACTGGAACAGCTTCTGGCAGGAAGAGCAGCGCTTCGACCTCTTCGGCCAACGTTCTCACGCCCTCTGGGGCGAGGCGGGCGTCGGCATCAAGGTCAAGCTGTGGAACAGTCTCTCCATGGGCTGGATGATCCGTTATCACAACCTGTTCAACTACGGCAAGAACGACAATTCAAAACCCTGGTTCATACCTGGTTATGGCCCACGGAACAGTTCCTTGGGACTCTCTTTGGGACTCTATTACACACTACCCCTTCACCGCCGCTCGGCACCGAGCAGCACAACACCCTCACAACCATGATGAAGAAGCCTTTCAACCGTCCACGACGCTCGACCATCATCCCCAAGCCTCGTCCCGCCGTTCCGCCGGGATGGTACAAACACTTCCGCCAGTTGGCGGCACAGGCCCAACAGTCCTTAAAAATCAAGCGCTGACTTGATGTGACACGAATCGGCATTCATCCCCTTTCACCTTTAGGTGAGACCCTACGGGATGTTGATAACTTTTCTGTTAAAAAATCGCCGATTTTTCAAAAAAATTTTGCCAGTTCAAAAAAAGTTCGTAATATTGTACTCTGAAATTAGAGCGAAACCACGCATTTCTTGTGTAGTTTTCTCATTTTCAGTAATTTATTATGAACAGTCATGTCATCCCGGTTGCTAGCGATTGGTGTGTGTCATGGCGCAATGGACAACAACAAAACAACAAAAAATATTAATTAACATTATTACTAACAATTTTAATTCATTACACTATGAAGATTAAAAATTTACTTCTTATTGCTGCTGCCGCTTCGCTCGGTATGTCTGCTTTTGCTCAGGACCTGCAGACCTACGAAGAGGTTGATTCCAAGAATGGTATTCCCACCAAGGATCACTTCTTTGCTCGTGGTGACTATGACGACATGGGCGAGGTTGCTACCTACGAGGACGTTGTAAGCTTCAAGAGCGACAACATGCAGCTCGTTTGGATCTATCTCGATGATGATGCTATCTACGAGAACGAGGCTATCCAGGCCCTCACCCCCAGCGAGTATCTGGCAGGCAAGCCCTACAATGAGATCACTTACAACTCGTTCCAGACTAACCTCTACTTGCCCGCTGGCATCGAGATGATTCAGTACGAGGACGAGGAAGGCAACACCTTCGATTGGCAGAAGGGTGACCGTATGCCCAACAGTGCTCAGTTCCAGTTCAGCAAGACTGGTACCACCACTATCGACGGTCTGAACTACGACGTTTACACCCTGCTTTGCTTCAACATGTCAGAACTGGGTACCCACTTCTCAAGCAAGACTGGTAAGAAGTATGAGACCGACGGCTGCCTCAAGAAGGACTCCAAGCTCTTCGGTATCTATCTGCAGAACAACATGGAAGAGGCTACCGGCCGTCTGGATCAGGATATGATCTTCGGTCAGACCCTCCTCACCCTCAAGGAGACTGAGGACATCTTCTTCTATGGCACCGGTGGTAACGGTGTTGAGAACCGCAAGATGTATCTGCACCGCGTAGGTATCTGGGGCGGCGCTGACGTGATCGAGAACCTCGCTGAGAAGACCATCAACAACGTGAAGTACTACAACATTGCTGGTATGGAGAGCAATGTTCCCTTCGACGGTGTTAACATCAAGGTGACCACCTACAACGATGGTACCACCCACACCTGCAAGGTGATCAAGTAAGTCAATTAACTTATTTTGAAATAAAAACCGCGAGTCCACTGGACCCGCGGTTTTTCGTTTACACTAAAAACAATTCTATCTTGCTGTGGCAAACCACGGGTCCACAGCCAGTGACGTGCCTGGCGACTCGCTTTTGGGATTAACCCGCTTGTCATGCAGCACATGCAGTCCGATGGCGCGCGTCATGAGAATGTCGTCATGCTTGCCGGCACGAGCGCCGTACCTGTCATTATGCTCCTCATAGTCGCGCATCTCGTTCACCGCGTCCAGGTCACGCTCAATATACTTCCCGTCACGCATGTCGGCGATGAGGTATGCAATCGCCACACCCTTGGTCTTGATGTTGGTGTGGAAACCCAGTTTGCGACCCTCGCGCACATACACATTGCCATACACGCGATTGACCCTTTGCAGGATATAGTCGCTCTGCCCTGCCCTCGCCGCCTCGTTGGTGAGGGTGTTGCTTTCCACTACCAGCAGGGCGTTGTTGTAATACACCGACAGTTGCATCGCCTTCCACGCCAGCAAGTCATGGTCGATGTGCCCGCGCCACTGCGCCACAATGGCATGTTTGCGGTTTGCGTTGCCCACGCGCCACACAGCAATCACCGAGTAGTCGCTGTCCTCGCTGCGTCCGCCCACGTCCACAACTGTGATATATCGCGTGCGCACCGGGGCATCGTGCTCGGGCTGCTCCCACACCTTGAGCAGCCCACCGGCATCCTTGACCAGATGAATGTTGCGTTTGGCCTCCTCGCCTTCCAGTCCTTCGCCCTGGATGTCGCCCGTGAACACGGGCTGTTGGCAATATTCCTCCAGGCGATCCAGGTCCTCGGTCACAAACGGGCAGCTGCCCGTTGCCGTGAAGGCCTCGCTGGCGCTCGACGGGTACTCCTTCATCATCAGCTCATGCCGGCGAAACTCCTTACGCTTCTCATGATACCACATCACCTGCTCTAGCGTGCGTCCTTCGTCCCACAGCCTCCGTTCATACTCATCCATCGCCTGCCACAGGGCCTGCGGGTCATCAACAGGATGACTGTAATTCGAGATCTCATACCACGGCACAAACACCGGCACTTTGTCGCTGTAGCCCATCTTGGCGCGCAGCCACTCGCTGTGGAAATAATCGCCCACTCCGTTGGCTGTGGACTCGAGCACGATCACCGTCTCGGGTTTGAGGGCTACACTGCCGCACACGCTGCGCACCACATCGTCGGGGCGGTGCATCGGGCTGTCTTTCCAAAAGGCCACCTCGCTCAGGTGCGCCATCGTGATGTCATAGCCGCGCACCGCATCCTCGCTGCGCGCACTGCCTGTGATAATCAAGCTGTCTCGCGACTCAATCTGCTGGACGTTGGGATGACCCTCCAGCTTGGTGAAGCGCAGTTGCTCGCCTTCCTCAAGCAATTCCTGCGGATACTTGCGCAACAGCAGGTTATACATCCGCTTGATGACTTTACTGGAGGCATGCTGGTGACCGCAGATGAGGCTGTTCCAGCCCGTGTGCCTGACCAGCTGCATCCACGCCAAATACATCTGCACCAGCGTTGAGCCGCCCCATTGGCGAGCTTTCAGCAAGATGACACGCACCGGCTTGCCTGCCACACGTTGCTCCTCCATCACGGCCAGCAGACGGCGCTGCGGCCGGTTGAGCACAAAGGGCACATTGCAACATTCATGTTTGTCCCTGATGGTGACGCAACGCGCGCACCAGTATTCAAAGTCGTCCACGATGCGCTGGCGCTGCTGCTCCAGCGGCTCCAATGCCAGATAATCGGGACAACGGGCCAGCACATTTCGCGGGATACGACAACCGCCTGCCTCGACACGGTCGCCGCAACAACCCACCCCCATGAGCGGGTCATAGTGGCCCTGTGCTAACAGGGCATTGCGCCGACGATTCTCGGCAACAATGTCCTCTATTTTTAAAAAGGTGGTATTTTCCATGGTTCAAACTATTTATGACTCCACTCCATCTAGCGATAATACAACAAGGTGGGCAACAGCAGGCTGCCTGTTCGCGCCGTGCCGCTCAGTTGCAGCCGCAATGTGCGGGCCCTCACCGCCATGGGAGCGCTCGCCAGCGGCTGCTCAATGTCGCCCGTCACAGTGATGCGGCTCACCTCACGGTCCTGTGCCATGATGCCGCGCTGGCCAGTCACCTTGAGCTCCAGGTCAACGGCCTCGCCATTCAAGTGCCACACCACGCGTGCCAGCGACGAGCCCAGCAGCGGCGTGAGTGCCACGGGGTGGCTGCGCCATTCCACCGTCATGCCTGCCGCCTGTTCTTGTTCCAGGTCAAGGATAGTGCCGGCAGCGCTCACGGCCACGGCATGACGCGGGTCGCTGTACAGCTGCATGGCAGCAACGGTGCGCACGCTCATCGCTCCGCTGGAAAGCCTCACCATGGGATCTCCCTGTGACCGCAGCAGCCACAGCTCGCCATGAGCATTGCACCACGCCAGACCGGTGCACGCGATGCCGCGGGCACACACGGTGAGCTTTGCACCGCTCAAGCGGCACAACTGGTGGTGGCGCGACATGAGCCATACGTCACCGCCCCCCTCGACAGGCCCAACTGCGCCATCGATGACGGTGCGGTCCACCAGACGCGCCTCGCCCAGGGTGCCTGTCGCGCTCTGCGGAATGGCATACACGCCGTCGTCGGTGAACACATACACGGGATAACGCCCAAAGCCACTCGAGTACAAGGGCTTGGTCAACACAGCCATCGCCAGGGGCATCGCACCGAACACGTTGCGACGGTGGGCAGCGGTGAGGGCATTGCCGGGAGCACTCACAATGATTTCGCCACCCTGCGTGCAGCAATACAGACGCCCGCCTGCCGCAGTGGCACACACCAGCCCGGCAACGCGTGTCATCGCACCGGTGGCGGCACACTGCTCGGCGGTGAGCGACCAGGACTCGGTCGCGGGCACGAAATCGCTCCCCGTGAGTGTCGCTGTCGCGGGTGCCGAGGCAACCATGCGCCAGGACGATGCCTCGAGCTGGCGTGCAATGGCGGCGGCACTGCGTCGCGCCAACCCCATTTCCAACAGGTACTCGCGCGGTGACGTCGTGTGCGTGATGCAGCGGTATTCCAGCGTGCGGGTCGACGAGAGCAGCGTCGCCTCGTCGGTGGCAAGCACGTCGATGCACTTGACCAACGGCAGCCAATCGGCAGCAATGCCTTGATTCACCGTGATGCCCATGGTGTAGCGCAGCATCGTCATCACGCTGGGTTGGATACCTGTGAAACTGCTGCCGCCATGGTCCACAGTGGCGATAAGACGGTCGGCATTGGCAAGCGCGGCATCTCCCACCCTCACCGGCTCACTCATCCACAGGTAACTGTCATCCTGCAGGCGCACCGCCCACCGCACCAGCATGGGCGCGATGTGGCATCCGTCGGCAGCAGCATCGCTGACGAGGGCATTCCATGTGCCACGCACCATGGCGGTCAACGCGCTGATGTCGGCATTAGCCAGCGGGGCTTGCCACTGGGCATAAGGGTCCGCAAAGGTATAAGCGTCAAGGGTGGCGCTCGCCGTGGTCTGATGCTCGGTGAACGAGAGGCGCGGCACAGCATCACTTGGGTCTAGCACCCGCCACACTCCGTCGCGCTCAGCCAGATAGGTGAAGCCGTTGGTAGTTGCGATGACGATGACGCCTCCCAGGGCATAGGCGCCGATGAGCGCACCAGTCACACTCGCCACCGCCACGTTATCGATCATCACACGATTGCCGCGGCAACTCACGCAATGGTCACCCGTGAGCAGCAACAGGCGGTCACCGGCAGCGACCGTCCCGACAGCTGTCGGCACACCGGTCACTTGCAGGGACTGCTCCCGCTCGCGCACATTCACCGCCATCGCGGACTGTCCGTTCTGCGCCGCCTCGGCATTCTCGAGCGGCACCATCGCCCTGGGCACAACCAGGACTTCTTTAAAATGATGTTTCTTCATGGTAATGTAAATTAGGAATAATAAAAGCCACTTTAGCTTCTATCGTCCCCGCAAAATTACCGCAGCCGTCTGCAGCTTCACAAGCACAAAAAGCACAATGGCACAAAACAAACACAGCGGAGCGCCCTCATCGGGCACCCCGCCGTTATGGTTGTGATGAGTTCAACTCATCAATCGGGCCACTGACCAGTCAACAAGTAGTTAATCAATGCTGTCAAGTCGTCCATGCTAACCTCAGTGCTGTCAAGGCTGTCGCAAATAGCTGCATTCTCTAAAACGACCTGGCTCGCGTCGCCGGTCAACAGATAGTTGATCAACACGGTCAAGTCATCCATGTTCACATCTTCATTGCCATCCACGTCACCACGCATCGCATGTTGAGATGCAGGGATGTCAAACGTTGAGCCATTGGTGTAGTAGAGCTTGTTGGCTGTCCATGCAGGCCATGTCGTGGCATTGTCGGTGGGAACAGTCAGGTCCCAAGTGATCATCTCAGGAGTCGCTGCACCTGCATTACCCAGGTTGCCGTTGCCATCGCCATTGTACCACAGGCCGGCGCCACCGGGATTCTCGGCATCGCTGATGTCGGCAAAGGCCTGACCCGGGAAGGTCATCACACCGCCCTCGGCAAGCAACATGTAATCCTCCTGCCAGCCCATACCCCACAGGTTGGTGACATACACCGTGTCATTCGATTGACGCAGCACCACATCAACACTGTGAATCTGACCGTTCTGATCGGTGAACTCATGCACGCCGTTGGGAACCAGCAGCTGCAAGTCGCGAATGAGCAACGAGATCTCAAACGACGAGTCGTTGAACGTCTGAGTCTTGCCTCCGGCAGTCACAGTGGTAGTCACCTCATGCTCGATATAATAGGCAAAGCCCTCGTTAAAAACAATCGTGCCATCATCAAGTACAGTGCCGTGAACATCGGCCAGGTCGCCATAGTTCACCAGCCAATCCTCGTTCACCACATAGTAATAAAGCGTGCTGTCAACTGTCGTGGTCACTCCGCCTGCAGTCGTCGTCTTGCTGCCACTCACCGTGGCAAAAGGCTCGTCGCCGGCCTTCAGGGTGACAGTCGTTCCGTTGACAGTGAAAGGCACGTCAACATCACACATCGCCAGCCCACCGGCAAACACCATCTCGCCCGCGCCGGCACCGGCAACAACGGTGGTCGTCCAGCCTCCGCCATAGAAAGGATCGTTGGCACTCACGCTCACGTGACCCATCGCGTCCTCACTCCAGTCCCACAGATGCATCAGGCAGATGCGAGCGCCAGCCACATTGCCCGCAGCCAACACGGGGGCACGCTGAATGGACGTACGCTCGATTTGTGACGACTTGACAACGCGAGAGCGGTCAACAGGCACACCCGCCAGCATGGTCATGCCGGCACAGACACACAACAGTACAAAAAGTCTTCTCATGTTCAATATTTTGAATAGTTTTAATTGTTCCAGATGTTTCAACCTGCAAAGATACATCTTTCAGCGCAATAACAACAATTTTAACCCAAGAAAAACCCAAAACAAAAACCAACCAACCCTCACACATCCCCATCCAGCCAATTCATCCTGCCCAGTCAGTCCATCACACCAGCCACTCCAGCAAGCCTGTCCATCTATGCCGTGACTCCCGTCACGGCCACTCCACCCCATCCAGCCAATCCAGCCCATCCAGCCCATCCAGTCACTCCAGCCCGTCCAGCCAATCCACACTCGCGGATGCCCTCAGAAAAATCAGACAATTCAGTTGTTTAAAGATGCAAAAGAGGGACCCGCAGCATGCGGATCCCTCTTTTATTCAAGTTATTGCAGCGAATGAATCGCCGACAATTCAATCAATTAGTTAGCCCAAGCACCAGCTACCATGAAGTTGATCAAAGCGGACAAGTCGTCCATACCTACCTCATCGCTACCAAGATCGTCGCAGATAGCAGTGTTGTCGAAGTTAACCAGATCGATATAGTTAAGAGGATCGACCATGTAATTGATCAGCAATGACAAGTCGTCCATAGTCACTTCACCGTTGCCGTCAACATCACCACGCTTAACAGTGGGCTGAGGCTGGTCGGCCAGAGTAGTGAACTGAACAGCGTCGCTCCAAACGCCTACGCCACCATAGTTGGTACCTTGTACCTGTACCTCATAGGTGGTCGAAGGAGTCAGACCCTCGAGAAGCAGCTGCATAGCCTGAACGCCATTTACATAGATCCAGGGGTTACCACCATCGGGACTTCCAACATAAACGTCATCGATGTTCACGCGGAACATATCGGTTACATTGTAGTGACGGATTGCGATATAACCCATCTGACCCTGATACTCCTCGGGAATTACGAAGGTGTACTCGGTCACATCACCAGTGGTGACGATGTCATCACCAACCTTTACAAACGCAGTAGCGGGATCCTCGATAGTAGCGGTGTCGCCAACGAAGACATAAACGGCAATGTTCTCGGCAGCATACTTGGGATCCTGGCCCCAAGCTTTGAACCTGATAACACCGTCAAGCTTGAGCTCTGGCGACATTACCCAGTTGTCGGGCTCAAGTGGACCAACATTGTTCACGTAGCTTGCCGAAGAAAGCATGGTGTTGCCATCTTCATCTTCTCCAAGCTCCCACCAGTAGTCATCACCGTCCATATTCCAACCGGTCCAGTTGACTTCACCCTCGAAGTCATCGAAGAAGTACTCAACAGTTGCGGGATCTACCCACTCACGATAGCGCACATTCCAAGTGTCGGTATTGGCATCAGCGTCGGTCCAGTTAACAGTTGCAGTAGTTGCAGTCACGGGCTGAACGCTCTCGATGGTCGGGGTGCCGGGAATCATATAGTACTGGGTGAACCAGTCCATGCAGTAGAAGTTACGATCGATGTAAGCCGAGTCAACATAGGCAGCCAAGCCATAGAACTGGGTCATTGCGTCGTCAACATAGCCGCAATCGTCCATCGTGATGGTATTGCCTTCGATGGTGTAAGTGATATCGGTCTTATCAGGATCAATGGTATAGGTGAGTTTGTTTGTGATGGTATCCAACTCAAGGAGACCATAGGTAGTCCTAATTCCAAAGAACTCATCATCCCAGTAGAAGTACTGGTTCAAGGGGAAGCTCAGCTGGTCGCCGTTTTTCGTACCCTTTACCCAGTTACCGTTATTCCAACCCGAAACGGGATCGCGCATGTAAACAGTGGTGCCGTCCTCATCGTAGAAGATGTAGCCATAACCTGTCTGCTCCATGATATCCAAGTAGTTATCAGCAGTGCGATTCCATGCGTAACCGGTACGGTTATACCTTACGAAATCACCAGTCAGTGCATCGATGTCAGCATCGGTGTAGATTACGGGTGCATCGGGAATTTCGCCGATAGCGGTCAGCTGGGTGCCATAGTTGATTACGTTTACCCAGGTGTTGTCATCGTCCCAAACAGCTGCAAGACCATTGCCATAACCAGTGGTCGACTGTGCCGAGTTGTTCAGCGTGAGCACATCACCGTTAACGGTGAAGGTGGCAGTAGAAGAACTGTTCACAGTAAACTGAACACCATTTGAACCGGAGCGGGTAGTACCACGTTTCAGGACAACGTTCAGACCTTGAGCCGAAAGATCAACGATCGTCTGACCCAATTGGATGGTGATGGTGTTACCACTCTTGGTACCCTCAATCCAGTAGTCTGCACCCGAAGCGCCATACTGTACAAAGTTGGTCAAAAGGTAGTTATTGGGATCATAAAGCAGGTTCTTGAAATAAATCTTGTTGCCATTCTCGACAGCTTTGATAGTACCTGCCTGCTGGCCAAATGACAGAGCCGTCAGCCCTTCATTAGGAGCCAGGAACTGACCTGCAGACCTCTTGTAGTTCACTACAGTACCTGCGGGATCAGCCTTGTGGGGAGCATTGAAGGTCATGTTTGTCTTGGCCTCTAACACGCGCATGCCCTCAATAGGCATCAGCTGATGCTGCTTGGGAGTAACCTTGGGAGCATTGATGTTCATTGTCTGAACATCTTTAGCAGCAGTCATACCGTTAGCATGAGACACCTTCGCAGACTTGCTGGTCTGCGGCAGCACCTTCTGCACACTGTTAACCTTGACACCGGCAAAAGCGCTGGTGGTCACGGCCAAACTCAACATTAAGAATAAAATCTTCTTCATAAATGTAATAAAGATTTAGGAGTTAATAATATAAAAGTTAATAAAAAAAAGATGTTTGGTTTCTCAAATAAATGCATTAATAAGGCTTATTTTCAACTTCTTGCACGCCGCAAGAGGGCACACAAGCCAAAATTAATGCCACAAATTTAGACCTTTTGTTTGACATCTGCAACTTTTCAGCAGTTTTTTTCACATTATAATATATAAGGACGCCACTTCCTCCAACAAAAAGCAAAACACCAACAAGAGGCGACCCTAATGCCTAAAACCTAAAGCCTAATACCTAAAGCCTAAAGCCTAAAACAGCATTCCCGCAGCCACTTCGCTGGCCTTGTCGGCACCAGCACTCTCAGCCACCATTGCCAGGGCGAAGGCAGCAGCTGCTGCAGGTCCGTTTCCCGTGACGATGTGGCCGTCGATGGCGACAGGTCCCTGTTGCCAGTTCACGCCCTCGACAGTATCTTCAAGTCCCGGGTAGCACACCGCCTTGCGGTCCATGAGCAACCCCAGCGGCCCCAGCACCACTGCCGGCGAGGCGCAGATCGCGCCGATGTGTCCCTCGCGCTCGTCCTGTGACAGCAGCAGGTCACGCAAGCCTTCGTGAGCAGCCAAGTTGGGCGCGCCAGGAATGCCGCCGGGCAGTACCAGCCACTCAGCACCACTATAGTCATTGTCGACAAACAGGCTGTCGGCCAGCACCGTCACGCCATGCGCACCAGTCACTTCACGCGTGGGGTTAATCGACACCGTCATCACGGGCATTCCCGCACGACGCATCACGTCAATACTCGTCAAGGCCTCGACTTCCTCAAAGCCATCAGCAAGAAAAATAAAAGTCATCTCCATGAAATATATAAATTAAAATTCAACAATTCCTCCAAATCAATCCACTCCAGCCCGTCCATCGAGCCAGCCTGGTCCACTATGCCGTGACAGGAGTCACAGCCACGTCCAGTCACTCCAGCCCATCCAGTTAATCCAGCCACGTCCAGTCACTCCAGCCCGTCCAGCCACTCCAGCCACTCCAGCCCGTCCAGTCCATCTAGTCTCTCCAGCCCGTCCAACCAGGAAACAGCGAGTAAAATTACCCTTTTCTCCGCTAAAAACCGCCTCTTAAAGAGAAAAAATCACTTTTTTTGAAAAAAAATCTCATTTTTCTTTGGTAGTTTCAAAAATAGCAGTACCTTTGCATCGCTTTTGACGGCAACTCGGGCAGTTAGCGCAGTTGGTTCAGAGCATCTGCCTTACAAGCAGAGGGTCGGGGGTTCGAATCCCTCACTGCCCACACGAAGGGTCCCGCATCGGTTTCCGGTGCGGGATTTTTCTTTTCTCTCCACTAAAGCCTAACACCTAATGCCTAAAACCTAAAGCCTAAAACCTAAAGCCTAAAACCTAAAGCCTAAAAGCCTAACCATGTTAAATTAGTGTTATTCCTTAACGATTATTGCGCGAGAATGGAAAATTGTTTGTAGCTTTGACCCTTTATTAAACTATGACGACAATGAGAAAGATGATATTGACAATGATTGTGCTGTTGGCGCTGCCTGCTGCCGCACAGGTGCGTGTGGGTCTCCGCGGAGGCATCACCTTGGGCGAGTTGCGCTTCGACCGCAACATCATCAACAGCGACAACCGCGTGGGCTACACCGGGGGCCTGCTGCTCGACATGAACATCCCGGTCATCGGCCTGGGCGTGGAGGTATCAGCAATGTACACCCACCGCAACAACCGCCTCACCGACAACAATCTCGTTTTCAAGCGCCACTACATCGACATTCCGGTGTATGCACGCTACAAACTTTCGCTACCCACCATCAACAAGTTCTTTGAGCCGTTGGTGTTCACGGGACCTAGCTTTTCGATACTGTTCAGCGAGAATGCACCCAGCAACTTGAAGAACCGCAAGACCTACCTCTCATGGGACGTCGGCCTCGGCGCCGACCTGTTCAGGCACCTGCGGCTCACTGGAACCTACGGCCTGGGCATCTCCCGCGCCCTCAAGTACATCGACAGCGAGTACACGGGCGACAAGGTGAACGGCAAGGACAGCTACTGGACAATCAGCGCCGCCTGGCTCTTCTAGCAACCGCCAGCCCGGTCCACCTGTGCCGTGACTCCCGTCACGGCCCCATGCAACAAGAAAAAAGAAAAAACGATAACATGACAATGAGAAGAATCACTTTACTGATCGCGGCGACGCTCCTTGCAGCCACTGCCGCAATGGCCCAGACCACTTCGCGCTGGGGCATCACAGCCGGTGCCAACTACAACGAGTTGCACTTCAAGCAGCAAGATATCGTGCCCTCCACCAGGGCGTGGGGACCGCAGCTGGGTGTGACAGGCGAGATGAACTTCGGCAGCCTTGGCTTTGGCGTAGAGGGCGCAGCGCTCTACACGCTCAAACAGGGCAAGGTGGACTATGGCAGCCGCACCGTCTGGTCATCAGTGGGCGCCGGCAACGAGACAGTGTCGATGCACTACCTCGACGTGCCCCTGCACCTCAAGTTCAAGTACCGCCGTCTGGGCGGCATGGAAACGACCTTCATGCCGCTGGTGTACGCAGGACCGCAGTTCTCGTTCCTGTTGCACGGCAACCACAGCGAACTCAACACCTACCCCCCGGTGAACGTCTACCTCGACATGGGCGCTGGATTTGAACTGTTCGAACGCTGGCAGCTGCGCGCCGGCTTCAACTTCTCGGTAGGTCAGACACTGCACACCAAGCTGCTCGACGATAACGTCGCCAAGAACCGCACCTGGTACGTCAACCTCACCTGGTTCCTCAAGTAATCCACCCCACCCTGACACAACAGCACAAATTACGCGAATCAAACAAGCATCATCCATCAAGATACAATTCGTTTGATTCGCGTAATTGGCTTCGCCGAGCTAAAGGTTCGTAGTTTAAAAACAATATCACATGAAAAGATACCTTGCTGTTCTGGCGGTCCTGGCCGTCACAATCATCGCGATGCTGTGTTCACGGCAGCGCATGCGGTTTTTCAGCAACGAGGGCGTGGTATGGACCACCGACTACCACATCACCTATGAAGCCAACCGCGACCTGAACGACAGCATCCAGCTCATCCTCAACAACATGGACATGAGCGTGTCGCCCTATAACAAAGCATCGCTCATCACTGCCTTGAACGAGAACAACCTCAACCGCGTGGATGCCTACATCAAGCGTCTGCTCGACGCCTCACTCATCGTCCACCGCGAGAGCGGCGGCGCCTTCGACCCGACGGTGATGCCGCTGGTCAACGCATGGGGCTTCGGCTACAAGAACGGCACCATGCCCACCCGCTCCCAGTTGGACAGCATCCTCACCTTCGTCGGCCTCGACAAGGTCACCCTGCACGGCGACACCCTCGTCAAGCAGGACCCGCGACTGATGCTCGACTTCAGCTCCATCGCCAAGGGCCTCGCCTGTGACGAGATCGGACGCATGCTCGCGCGCAACGGCGCCCGCAACTGGCTCGTCGAGATCGGTGGCGAGGTGGCAGCCAGCGGCGTGAACAGCCGTGGCAAGCCGTGGCAAGTGTCGGTGGACATGCCCAGCGACGAGCAGGACGAAGTGAGCCACGAGAGCGCGCTCACACTCTCCCTCGACAGCGGTGCTGTCGCCACCAGCGGCAACTACCGCAAGTGGCGCGAACAGGGCGGCAACAAAATCTCACACATCATCGACCCCCACACGGGCGACAGCCGTGCCGGCACACTGCTCAGCGTCACCGTCATCGCGCCCGACTGCATGACAGCCGACGCATGGGCCACTGCCTGCATGGTGATGGGTGATGAAAACGTGAAAAACATGATGCAGAAACGCGACGACCTGGGCGTGATGATCATCAGCGCCGACACCGTGAGCGGCGCCCTCGTCGTCTGGAGCAACCGCACCTTCGCCTCCCACATTCAATCCAAGTGAAAAAGGAAGACAACAATTACAACAATTATTACTCTATCCCGAAAGCAGCAACAAAAAAACAACAGCTACAAACCAGATAGGTTTGCACAAAACTATTGCCCCCCACGACAAGAACGAAGTGTGAAGGCGGATGCCATTCGTTTAATCCGCTAAATTCGCCGTTTAAAATCAAAACGCGGCAGCCCAATTGTCTTAGTTGTTCCAGTTGTTTTCAACAAAAAGAACGCGGATGCCAATCAGTTTAATTCGCGTAATTGGCTTCACCGAGCTAAAGGTTTGTAGTTTTAAAACTTATTGGGCGATGATGAGCTCGATGCCCAGATCTTCCACCTGCTTGACAATTTTGGGCGAGATGCCAGCGTCGGTGATGATGATGTCTACTGCGCTGATGTCGGCGATCTTAGCGAAGCCTCGACGCCCGAACTTGCTGCTGTCGGCAAGGACGATGGTCTTCTGTGCCGCTGCCATCATCTTCTGGTTGAGCATGGCCTCACGCATCTCGGTCGTCGTGATACCGAAGTCAAAGTCAATGCCATCAACACCCATGTACAGTTTGCTGAACGAGCATTGCTCAAGGATGCGCGCGCTGTACTCACCCACCACCGACAGGCTGCTGTGACGCAACATGCCGCCCAGCTGAATGATATCCACATTCTGGTGTTGAGACAGGATGTTGCTCACGGGCAACGATGCCGACACAACGGTCAACTTGTGGATGGGCACGATGTTACGGGCCAACGCATGAACCGTCGTGCCCGATGCGATGCAGATGCTGTCATTGCGCTCGATGAGGCGCGCTGCCTCGCGACCGATGGCGTGTTTCTCGTCGGTGGCGAGCTTTTCCTTCTCGTTAACCGGCCTGTTATTGATATAAGGGTTGATGAGCACGGCCTTGCCGTGGTTGCGGTAGAGCTTGTCGCTTTTCTCGAGCTCGGTGAGGTCCTTGCGCACCGTCACTGCCGACACATCAAGCATGCGCACCAGGTCGGTAACGAGCACCGAGCCGTGCTTGATGAGCTCTTCCATGATCATTTCGTGTCGTTGTTCTTTCGTCATGACAGCGGTCGATTTTCAAATGATGCGGCAAAAATAGAGAAAAGAAAATTACCCACCAAGAAAAATCACAAAAATCTTTCAAAATTCATCAAAACGAAACCCAAACAAGGTCATTTTTGACTAAATAATGGTTTCTTTTGCTTTCATAACGAAACATATAAACCCGAAAAACAAAACACCCATTTTCGGCAAATTACTGTTCTTTGCATATTTTATTTATTTGTTTTATAGCATTTTACAAAACCAAATTCAAAAATCATACAAATAATCAACGAAATATTTTGCCGTTTCAGAAAGTTGATATATCTTTGCAGCGAAACCAAGAAATAAAAGTTTTGCTACCCTAAAAACTGTATTTATGGTAACAAGTGACATTTATAAAAACGAATATGACGTGATCATCGTCGGCGGTGGCGCAACGGGCGCCGGCACGGCGAGGGATTGCGCATTGCGCGGGCTCAAGACGTTGCTCGTTGAACGCAACGACTACAGCACGGGCGCAACGGGCCGCAACCACGGCCTGATGCACAGCGGCGCACGCTATGCCGTCACCGACAGCGAGAGCGCCAGTGAGTGCATCAGCGAGAATATGACGCTGCGACGCATCGCGCGCCATTGCGTCGAGGAGACCGACGGCCTGTTCATCACCCTGCCCGAGGACGACCTGGACTACCAGAAGATCTTTGTCGAGGCATGCCAGCGCGCCGGCATCCGTGCCGATGTCATCGACCCGGCCGAGGCACGCAGCATCGAGCCGTCGGTAAACCCCGACCTCATCGGTGCCGTCCGCATCCCCGATGCTGCCATCGACCCGTTCCGCCTCACCGTCGCCAACCTGCTTGACGCACGCCTGCACGGCGCCGACACACTCAACTATCACGAGGTAGAAGGTCTGGTGATGAACCAGAACCGCGTCGAGGGCGTGAAACTGTTCAACAAACTCAGTGGCGAGCACATTGAGGTGCGCGGCCGCGTTGTGGTCAACGCAGCAGGCATCTGGGGACAGCGCATCGCGCAGATGGCGGGAGCCAACATCTCGATGTTCCCTGCCCGCGGCGCGTTGCTCATCTTCGGCCACCGCGTGAACAAGATGGTCATCAACCGCTGCCGCAAGCCGGCCAACGCCGACATCCTCGTCCCCGACGACACGGTGTGCGTCATCGGCACCACCAGCGACCGCATCCCCATCGAGACGGTGGACGACATGCGCGTCACACGCGAGGAGGTGGACGTCCTGCTCAACGAGGGCATCAAGCTCGCTCCGTCACTGGCCACCACGAGGGTCATCCGTGCCTATGCCGGTGTGCGCCCGCTGGTCGCCAGCGACGACGATCCCAGCGGCCGCAGCATCAGTCGCGGCATCGTCTGCCTGGATCATGCTAAACGCGACGGCGTGGAGGGCTTCATCACCATCACCGGTGGCAAGATGATGACCTACCGCCTGATGGCCGAGATCGCCACCAACGCTGTGTGCGCCAAGTTGGGCAACACAGCCCCCTGCGTCACCGCCAACCAGCCGCTCCCCGGCTCCGAGGAAGGCGCCCCCAACCAGAGCGACATGACCAAGCGCTACAGCTTCGGCGAGCGTGCCGCCATCGGCCGCCATGGCTCATTGGCAGCCCGCATCGAGAAAGACAACGATATCGACAACGCCCTGGTGTGCGAGTGCGAAGGCGTCACCGTGGGCGAAATCAAATATGCCGTGCACCAGCTGCACGTCCACAACCTGGTGAACCTGCGTCGACGCACCCGCGTGGGCATGGGCACCTGCCAGGGCAAACTGTGTTCCTGCCGCGCCGCGTCGCTGCTGGGTGAGCTTCACCACGACGTGAGACGCGCTCAAAAAGACCTTGCCGACTTTCTGGACGAGCGCTGGAAGGGCATGAGGCCTGTCGCATGGGGCGACACCCTGCGCGAGGCACAGCTCACCGCAGCCATCTACGAGGGCCTGTGCGGACTTGACATGGCAGTCAGCAACCAAGGAAAGGAGGACAAGCAATGAGAACCGACACCGTCATCATGGGCGGAGGCCTGAGCGGCCTCACCTGCGGCATCGCGCTCGCCAAGCGCGGCCAACGCGTCACCATCGTGGCCAGCGGACAGAGCACACTGCTGTTCAACGGGGGCTCGATGGAACTGCTGGGCAACATCGACGGCACACCCGTCACCCACCCGCTGGAAACCATCGCCTCACTGCCCGAGGGACACCCCTATCGCAAGATCGGTGCCGACCGCATCGCATCACTGGCCGACGAGGCCAAGCAACTGTTGCTCGACGCGGGCATCAACGTTGAAGGCGACGCTGCAGCTAACCACTGGCGCGTGACACCGATGGGTGTCGCCAAGCCCGCATGGCTCACCCTGAGCGAGAACCTGCGCATCGACGACCTCAAACAACTGCCTGCACGTCGCTTGGCGCTGATGTGCATCCGTGGCTTCTTTGACGAGCCCAACAGCATGCTCGCCAACGGCTTGAAAGAGATGGGTTTTGAGGTGGACAAACACGAATTCACCACCGACGAAATCACCAAACTGCGCCGCAGCCCCAGCGAGATGCGCGCCGCATCGCTGGCCAAGCGACTGACAAGCAATAACGCCCTGCAACGCATCGCCGACCAGGTCAACAGCTTGGCAGGTGACGCCGACATGGTGCTGCTGCCCAGCGTGTTCGGCATGAGCGACAACGACAGCTACGACATCCTCAAGAACATGGTGAACAAGCCGCTGCGACTCGTGGCCACCCTGCCGCCCTCGGTAGCAGGCAGCCGCATGCAGGCAATGTTGCGACACTACTTCATGATGCTCGGCGGCAACTACCTGATGGGCGACAGCGCTGTGAAAGGCACCCTGGAAGGCGACCGCCTGACGACAATCACCACCGCCAAGTTGGGCGACATGCCGTTGCGTGCCGACAACTTTGTGCTTGCCACCGGCTCGTTCATCAGCCGCGGCCTGGTTGCCGACTACGAGCGCGTCTATGAGCCCGTCATGGGACTCGACGTGGACGCCGACAAGGACCGCGAACAATGGACCCGATTCGGCGTGCTGGAGCCGCAGGCCTATTCGCGCTTCGGCGTCACCACCGACACCGCTCTGCGATGCGCCAAACAAGGCAAGACCATCGCCAACCTGCGTGCTATCGGCTCGGTGCTGAGCGGACACGACGCGGTCAAGATGGGCGACGGCACCGGAGTGTCACTGCTGACGGCACTTGCTGCAGCCCACGGCATCTTCAGCGACAAATAACCAAAACAAGTGCGCCTTCATTCCCACGATGGGACTTCCCGGTGAAGGCTCATAGAAAAGAGATAGATAACGATTTGATTGATGATTTTTTAATGGGATATTATGGCTGATCAAATGCAACTTTGCAACATCAGCGAGAGCAATTTCGAGCAATGCACCAAGTGCAGCATCTGCACCACGGTGTGCCCGGTTGCCGCTGTAACGACCGATTATCCCGGTCCCAAACAGGCTGGACCCGACGGTGAGCGATACCGCTTGAAGGATCCCGCCTACTACGACAAAGCGCTCAAACTATGCTTGAACTGCAAGCGCTGCGAGGTGGCGTGCCCCAGCGGCGTGCACATCGCCGACATCATCCAAAAGGCGCGCATGCGCTCGAGCGAGGGACACCGCGCCAGCCTGCGCGACACGATGCTCGCCAACACCGATCTGCTGGGAACCGTCGCCAACCTGGTGGCACCTGTCGCCAACGCGACCTTGGGTCTTGCGCCCACCAAGCTGGTGATGGACAGCGTCATGGCCATCGACAAGCACCGCACCTTCCCTGCCTACAGCCGCCAGAAGTTCACCACCTGGTTCAAGCGTCACGCTGCCAAGCAACAAGATTACTTCGGCCAGCATGTGAGCTATTTCCATGGCTGCTACGTCAACTACAATTTTCCCAAGTTGGGACAAGACCTGGTCAAATTGCTCAACGCGGTGGGCTACGGCGTGCATCTGCTCGACAAGGAGCAGTGCTGCGGCGTCGCCCTCATCGCCAACGGCCTCTACAAGCAGGCCAAGCGCCAGGCACGCACCAACGCCACCTCGATACGCAAGTCGGTGAACACCGACCATCGCACGGTGCTCACCACCAGCTCGAGCTGCACTTTCAACCTGCGCGACGAGTATCCCGCAGTGCTCGACGTGGACACGAGCGACGTGCGCGACAGCATCATGCTCGCAACGCGTTTCATCTACAACCTTGTGGATGAAGAGAAAAACAAGCTGGTTTTCAAGCAGGACTACAAGCGTCGCATGGCCTATCACACCGCCTGCCACATGCAGCGCATGGGTTGGCAGCTCTACAGCATCGAACTGCTGCGCATGATTCCCGGGTTGGACCTCGTCGTGCTGGAACAGGACTGCTGCGGCATCTCGGGCACCTACGGCTTCAAGAAGGAGAACTACGAGCGGTCACAAGAGATCGGCTCCGTGCTCTTCAAGCACATCGCCGACGCACAGGTCCAGGCCGTCACCACCGACTGCGAGACCTGCAAATGGCAAATCGAGATGTCAACCGGACTGCCAGTGGAAAATCCCATCAGCGTACTGGCCGATGCCCTTGACGTCGAGGCCACACGCCAAGCCAACAACATCAACTAAATACTTACATCATTCATAATCTTACAAAAAACCAAAGAAAATTATGGCAAGTTTTTTAGCTCCCCCGGCCTATAAGCCGGAACAGACCGGCCCCGAGGCCGATGCCAAGTACAAGAGGCTGCGTTGGCAAGTCTTTATCGGCATCTTCATCGGCTATGCCGGCTTCTACCTGGTGAGAAAGAATTTCTCCATGGCGATTCCCATGCTCGAGCCCTTCGGCTTCACCAAGGGCATGTTGGGTACCGCCCTGGCGATGAACGCTGTAGCCTATGGCTTCTCCAAGTTTGTCATGGCCAGCATCAGCGACCGCAGCAATGCGCGCCGCTTCCTGCCGTTGGGCTTGATCCTGTCGGCAATCGCCATGCTGTTTATGATGGTTCCCATCACGCTGCTTGACCCCATCGGTCATCCCGAGCGCAAGGGTCTCGCCGTCTTCCTCATGGGTGCCTTCAACTTCCTTGTGGGTTGGTTCCAAGGTATGGGCTGGCCTCCGTGCGGACGTGTGATGACGCGCTGGTTCTCCATCAAGGAGCGCGGCACCTGGATGAGCGTGTGGAACTGCGCCCACAACGTGGGTGGCGCCCTCGTCGGCCCCATGGCAGCCTATGGCGCGATGTGGTTCGGCTCATGGTTCTATGGCGCCGATACCAAGATGTACTTCCTCATCGGCACCTACGCCTTCCCTGCTGCAGTGGCTATCCTGATCGCGATTATTGCCTATGTGCTCATCCGTGACACCCCTCAGTCCTGCGGTCTTCCCTCAATCGAGAAGTGGAGCGGCAGCGCTTCCAAGAACTACGACGAGAAGAAGAGCGAGCAGTCGCTCAGCGTGAAGGAAATCTTCCGCACCGTCCTCTCGAACAAGTTCCTCTGGTACATCGCATTGGCCAACTCCTTCATCTACATGGTGCGCTATGGTTGTCTGGACTGGGCTCCTACCATCCTCAGCGAACAGGGTGTGGACATCAAGAACGCCGGTTGGGCTTACTTCGCCTATGAGATCGCTGCCATCCCCGGCACCATCTTCTGCGGTTGGCTCAGCGACAAGGTCTTCAACGGACGTCGCGCGCTGCCCACCATCATTTTCATGGCGCTCATCATCGTTGCCATCTTCATCTACTGGCAGAACATGACCAACCTCAACGTGGTCATTGCCTGTCTGATCGCCATCGGCTTCCTCATCTACGGCCCCGTGATGCTCATCGGCGTGCAGGCGCTTGACCTGGCTCCCAAGAATGCAGCCGGCACCGCTGCAGGCCTCACCGGCTTCATGGGCTACGTGCTGGGTACCGCCATCTTGGCCAACACCGTTCTGGGTTATGTGGCCGAGAGCACCGGCGGCTGGGACATGCCGTTCATCCTGCTCATCGTGGGCTGTGTGGGCGCCATCTTCTTCATGGCCCTCACCTACAAGGAGGAACAGTACCTTGTCGCTGACCGCAAGGGCACCAACGTCGAAGAAAAGAAATAATCCACAAGAATTATCACAATATTTTATTCATTAAAACCATTTAACTTATGCTTAAAAATCTCGTTAGAGTAGGTCTGTTGAGTGCCGTTGTGCTCGCGACCTTCACCTCATGTGAGGATGAACAGCAGTTCACCAATGAGAACACCGATGCCCGCAGGATCGAGGTTTCTGTCCTGCCCGACAATCTGGCAAAGGTGCGTGACTATGTGCCTCTGTATGCAGTGGCAGCTCACCGTGGCTCCATCTTCTGGACCCCCGAGGAGACCGAAGCATCGTGGCGTTGGGCCCGTGAAATGGGTGCCGACTACCTCGAGAGCGATATGCAGGCCACCAAGGACGGTATCGTGCTCGCTAACCACGATGAGAACCTGAAGCGCACTACCAACATCCAGTACGTCTTCAGCGACTACGTTCCCACCACCCGCAAGGACTTCTACCGCAGCTTCAAGGACGAGAACGGTAACCAGATCTTCACCGAGGACGACATCAACGCTCAGTATCAGCGCGACGTGAACGACTTCCGCACGTTCTACACCCTGTCCTACTACTATGCCGAGTTGCTGATGCTCGACGCCGGCACCTGGTTCAATAACAGCAGCCTCGAGGAGGCTCGTCCCGGCTTCGCTGCCAGCCACAACGGCTATTTCCAGGATGGCAAGCTCGTCTACAGCGACGGTCTGTATGTGTCCGCACTGCAGGACCAGATCGCCTTTGCCGAGGGTAAGAAGCTGAAACGCGATGCCAATGGCGTGCGCGTGCTGCCCTACCGCATCAAGGACAAATACAAAGGCATGACCCTGGAGCAGATCTACAACAGTGAGAAGAAGACCGTTAAGTGTGACGATCCCAACGTGGCCTACAGCTACGCTGCCAAGTACATGGACTTTGTGGAGTACGACTTCGACAATGCCTATGTTGTTGACGATCAGGACACTGGCAACCGTCCCGGTATCTACATCGAGTTCAAGGAGAGCTGGCTCAACCCCAAGGACATGGAGGTGCGCGTTTACAATGTCCTCGCCGAGTGCGGTTGGAACATCATCACCAAGCCCGCTACCGACAGCCGTTTCTACACCAACGGCAAGGTGAACGTGGGTAACACCAACGGTAAGGTGATCCTGCAAACCTTCTCGTTCGACGCTCTGCATCGCGCCTACGACGTCTTCAAGGGTCAGATCCCCATGTGCTTCCTGCTCTGGATCAGCGAGCCCCCCTATGCTACCGACATCGCGTTCGACACCCCCACCGGCTATGCCGACTTCATCCGCTACGGACAGGAGTACGGTGCCCACATCATGGGTCCGGCTATCAGCGGTGCTCCCAACAACTATCCCGAGATGAACCAGCCCTGGCAGGCCTACATGATCCGCAAGAGCCAGATGCTGAACCATCCCTACTCGTTCGACAGCTATGCCCAGATGGCAAAGTACATGGGCTACTATGTTGACTACTATGGCCAGGGCAACACCACCATGTTCGACGACCTGCTGCGTCTTACCATTCCGGCTACGCCCTACACCAACTTCACCGGCTCGAACAGCGTTCCCGTTTATCTGGACGGCTACTTCACCAACCGCAGTGAGATCTCGCTGCAGTACATGATCGAGAACGGTTTCCGCTGCAACGGCGCCCTGCCCGATCCCTTCCATCCCGGCAAGACCTACGACAACTCTCAGGCTCCCAGCAAGGTGCCCGATCCTAAGGCCCTGCTCGATCGTCTGGGTTACTAATCCGTCACTGGTGTAATGAACATTAACAACAATAAATTGACATTATAGAATATGAAAAAATATATTTTGATGCCTCTTCTGGCAGTCTTTGCTCTCACGGCCGCTGCCCAGGACTTCGACACCGACCCCACCCTGGAGCTCGAGAACGCTGAGAAGGAAGTGAAGTTCACCGTCGTTGCCCGCATGATGGCCGACGCTGCTTACTACAACAGCGACTTCACCCCGCTGCAGAGCGGCGCTTCGATCACCGATGCCCGCATCCGCACCTCGATGACCTATAAGAACTGGTATTTCTATGCCGACTTCGGCTTCG
>JAEEGL017241465.1_pt1 | contig 31541 bp, 64 predicted proteins | sample 9134231 | NCBI WGS metagenome assembly JAEEGL01 (sample SAMN16246548, study PRJNA631951) | gut metagenome | biome: gut microbiome; feature: rumen; material: fiber-attached | host: Bos | place: Iran: Karaj | collected 2018-10 | reverse complement strand
GAGTTCTTATAAGGAGAGATGTGCATATTCTTGATAATCAGTTCATTACCAACAAAGGTACAGTAAGAATCAGACATATTGACATCCCTGTTCCTGATGGACTTTATCTCACATCCAATCAAGACAATCCCTGCCACATACTCTTCCAGGAGGAAATAGTTGTAGTTTGCCTTACGGTTGTCGATCAATATGTTATTCTTCTTTTCCATTATCTACATATAAAAGAGTCGGATTGTTGTCATGGATATCCAGTGGAAGTCCATAGATGTTTGCGAACTTTGCCTTGTTGAAAGGTTTTGAAATCAGATGGTAACCGTGAAGGGTGGGAACGGTTGCAACAATCTTCTCCTCATTGAGAGGTTCACACTGTCTGATCACATCTTTAATCCTTTCCAATTCAATGGTGTCCTTGCAGTCCACATCAACCACCCAGGTCTTGTTTCCATCACAGGCACCAGTCTGACCACAGGCAGAGTCAATGATGGTCTTCACACTTCTCCATTCATCAGGATTGTGGTCTGCCTTCTCAATAACACCTGCCAGAATACCAAGAGACTTCAGGGAAATCTGTCTCCAGGACTTCTTGTTGAGGTTGATGTATGCCCTGGCATTGAACAACTTACACAGGTCTCTAATCTCTGCCATCTTATAGTCAAGATATTCAGGAGAAGAGATATAGTAAGTCTTCACTGTCTGCTGGGAAATCTTCTTACCTTCAGGTTCATAAGGAGTCTTACCATCCTTTGCCCGATGGAGAATCTGAAGCATATAGAACTCATCCTTACCACATCCGGCAATGAGTTTCTTGATCTGTTCTGTGTTGTCTATAATCATATTCCTAATTTTTACACTACAAAGATAATGAATTATTTTGACAATTCCAAATTAATTGTTAGTTACAATCTACAATAAATTCAGGTTTCTTTGAAGATATGAAGTTATAACAGGACTGACAAGATGAAATGAATACAGAATAAAATGTTGTATTTGTCTCCTTGAATTTTTTCCTGAATCCGCCTTCAAGATAATCTTCTATATGTGCATAACACAATACACCAAATGAACACTTAAATATATTACCCTTTTCATCAATAAGGAAGGAATACATATTTTCAGGATTCTGACAATAACATCCCATCATATCATATATCCCACTGATGTACTGACCATTGGCCCTGCCGACAGGAACAATGGACTGATTGGTTGTCTGATCTTCTGTTGCCACTTTAACAATCACCCCAGTACCATCAAGGAAATCTTTGGCAGCCTCCACATTCTTGTTGGTATGCCATCTGTCCTTTGATATACAGAAGTAAATCTTGTTCCCAAAGAGAGATACCAGTGTTGCAAGCTGTGTCTTCACCTTCAGGTTGTTTGCCCAGTCACCATTGGTCACCAGTCTTGCATACTTCACAGAACTGATGAGTGCAGAGTAAATCTCAAACCAGTCAGGATTGCAGAAGAACTCTCCACCCATAAGGTTGATGGTTTCTATCCCATTTACTTTCAGGAACTTGGCAATATCTTTTGCTTTCTCCACAGTCATCATTATGTTTGACTTGGGAGAACTCTTGAAACAACAGTGACCACACTCCTGGGTACATCTGTTGGTTATTCTAATGGTTGCATGGAGTTTCCTATAACACTTGTCCTTCAGTTGACAAGTATCACATTGACAGTCATGACGACCACCACAGGTTTCCTCTAAACAAATATCACAGGGTTTACTCATAATAAGTCAAATAAGTATCAGCAGTCATAAGACTATTCTTAAACATTTTCTTTGCAAGTTTGTGAAGTAATTTCTTCTTAAATGTATGTTCAAGATAATCATAATCTTCCTTAACAAGATTGAAGACATTTTTCAATGTTTCAATTTCATTATCTACAAAGACATCTTTCTCCTGAATCAAGAAAGACTCAATGGACTTTCTATTATAACCCAAGATACTAAATGCCTTCCACTTCATATCATTTTGATATGCAATTAGGTCTTTGACAGTCTTAATTTCTATTTCATTCATACCATTTCACTACAAAGATAATACTTTTTTCCGACAATTCCAAAAAAATGGTAGGTAATTTTTGCAATTTTACCTACCATTTCTTAATACTCATCCAATATCTCAACATCAATGATTTCCATATCATCCCTGTGATTTGCATCAATCAGTGTGTCAAATGGATAATCGCAATCGTAATCGTCAGGTACATTGATGATCACTTTAAGTTCAACAGTCTTCATGTTTACTCCATTTAAGTAAAATACTATATTGTCTATATTCATTGTCATACTCTGACTGATAGCGGGACAGTGTACCATAAGCAGATTCAGGAACAGCAATACCTTCCTCCTCAAGAGTCTTTATTGCATCTTTGAGTTTACTAATCCTTAAAATATAGTCTCTTTGTCTATCTTCAGATTCTTTCAATACATCATAAATGAAACTGGTATCCATATTATTCAAGTTCTTTACATTCTTCTTCACTATACATAGAGTGGAGTTTCTCCAACCACCACTTGGTCTTCACCTTTACAGATGGTCTCCTTTGTCCTTTCAGAAGTGTTGTTCTTTTGAATACCACACCCTCTTTAACAAATGGATTCCAGCAATCAGGAGATGTCCAGTCATTACCCTGTACATTCTTGATGATGTCACTATCAAGTGGTCCAGAGTAGATGAGCATAGGGAGTTCAATCCCAGATATTCTGAAACATCTCTCATAGTCCTTGGGTTCAATGTAACCTTTCTTCTTCAGGAACACATCAATGAGCGCCAGGTGCATCTCATCACTCTCTTGGTGTTTACCAGCAAAGGAGTTCCATCCATACCATTCAAAGAAGAAGGTGATCTCCTCAATACCCGTGAACACATCCTTCTTACCTGAGTGTTCCTTAATAATCTTTTCAAGTATCTCCTTGTATCCGGAGTTGTTGAAGAACTTCACAGTGTCACCAAACTGTTCAGAGTTCTCATCAACAGTGACAGTCCTTGACCCATATGGACCCCAGGTCTTCTTCCTACAGTTATATGTGACACAGAAGTTCTGGCCATCAAGCTTGTTATACCCGACAACCATATCTCCTTTCAGAGTACCATCATCCTGGATCCTTGGTATACTATCATAATGTTTCATATTACATACACTCTACAAAAGTTTCATAATCTTTTTCACCATCAATGTAGTTCAACAGGTTCATATAACCATCAGATACACAAACCCATTCCCCATACTTACAACTGTCATAGAGAGAATCCAGACCAAAACTGAAATAGTTCCAGTTATTGGGAACATCAACACCCTGGTCTTCAATGAACCTTCCAAGCAGGTCACACAGAAAATCAGCACACTCCTTATACTTATTGAGTTTTTCAGTATTGGTTTCATCAATGGTCTTGACAAATGACCCATCAGGTTCAAAATTCTTTACTTTGAAAGAAGGAACATAGAAGTTTATTCCATTATTGACAAACCTGGTGACCTTCAAATCAAAAGACCAGATTTGCTTATAGTCCACATTCTCCACAAACCAGTCAACCAAGGCCTGTCCAAGCATTGAGAAGAGAATATCCCACCCACTGTTCTTCACATTGGTGTGGTTGGTAAAAATAGATGAGTCATTCTTCTCATATTCAGAAAGGACATTGATGGTTTCAATATAGTCTCCTTCCAGATTGAGTTTTCCTTTCAACTCATTCCTTCTCCACCACTCATCATTCTGCTTGGATTTCCAGTCAAGGTAGTGTTCCAATCCAAACTGGTAGTATTCTTTGTAAGACTTCATATTATTTAAATCTAAATTATTTTAATCTACATAACCTTTATCTTCATACCACTCCTTGTGCAGGTACTTCTCAAGAGTCCAGTCATTGTCATAGTGTGGATTCTGGACCATCTTGTATGTACACTGGTCTTTACAGAATGCTCTCTCAACAGGGTAACTGATTGATGTAACCAATTCTCCATTAATGAGATTGTGGAGGATCATCAGCATCTTTTCAGTGGTCTCTGTGAACTTTCCATAGAATTCTTTGAAGAAGGTCTGACTGTCCCAGTTTGCCTTGAGTTTCCACCAGATACCCCTGAAATCATGCATTGCATAACTGATGAGGCCAAAGTTGGGATTGGCATAGATTTCTGCACCATCCTGATAATGGAAATAACCATCAGGAGAATCAGACATCTTGTAGTGAAGCATCCTATCTTTCACATATCTGTAATACCTGTAAACCCTGTCATATCTTTCCCAGTCAAATACTTCAAGAGCATCATTGACTTCCTCAAACAAATTGGCATACTCATCCAGGAGATACAACTGCGGATTTTTCCTGAACTCATGATTCTTTATCTTATCATGCAGGACTTTACACTTATCCAGGTCTTCTTGCAAAATTTCTTTATACATAACTTTTTTGTTTCTACTACAAAGATAATGATTTTTTCTGACAATTCAAAATAAAGATAACAAAAAAGATGTGGATGAAACTCCACATCTTTAATTTTCTAACCCTTTCATTATCAACTTTGCCATTTCCACATCATCCGGTGTTGTTATCTTGAAACAAAGCGAATCACCTCTTACCAGATTGATTCTGTCATTCAAATCAAATATCGCCAGTCTCTCTACAATCAGACTAACCACACCCTCGCTGTCTTTCAATGTGCCTTTATCATATGCATCCTCATAGACATCAAGCATAAGTTTGAACGGGAAGAAACTTGGAGCCAGGGTTACCTTGTAATCATTCCTTGACCAACCTGGAAGTGTTATCTTTTCACCATCATATCTCACCAGTATATCTCTCTGGATCATATAAGGTACTGCATTTCCTTTCGTTTTCGCAACATTGACCAACATCCAGTAGAATTCAGGAGTTATGAATGGTCTGTTCCCATCAGCAACTCCAATGAGGTCATCATCTTCATAACCAAGTACATCCTTGGCATATTTCAGTCCAAGTCTCCTGGAGTTCTGACCATCTTCCGGATCTCCATCAACAAACAAAACCCTTCCCCAGTAATTTTCATATTCAGGTCTGTCACCAGGTCTTATCACCAATACTACATCATCAAACACCCCGGACATCAATATGTTATCCAGGGTGTAATCTATGACCCGCTTTTCACCAATCTTGATGAACTGCTTGGGTATGTCACCGCCTACTCTTGTGCCTTTACCGGCAGCGCAGACAATTATTCCTATTTTCATTATTTGTTGTTATACCTAATAATCTCACAAGTAATATCCTTTTGTTTGCAGAGAGTTATGGTAGTTTTGACACCCTTTGAGCTTCCATTCCAGAAACAAATAGCACAATCAGCATTATCAACCATAGCAGCATTCCTTATTGTACCGGCGATAGAACCGTATTTATCAACATCAAGTGGATAAACAACAACAGGATATTCATTTTCAGCAGCATACTGTTGTGCCAATTTTTCAGCATTACCATCATCACCAGTAATGATTGTTATTTCATCATCACTATCACTCCCATCAAGAAGAGAGTTCAAAAAAATATTACATTTTTCTTTTAACAATTCATAATCATCAAAAGCTCTTGTACCAGTTATGATAACATTATATGCCATAATTTATTTACATTAATTTATATATATTATTTATGAGTTTTTACCATTTTCATTACCAGTAAACACAATAAACAGTCCACCAGCAAGAACTATAAGATAAACAAACATCAATACATAATACATAATTTAGAATTTTCTTTCTTTCTCCATTCTCTGGATACATTCCTGTGGAGACTCACCAGGTTTGAGAGTATAACCACATCCCAAACAACCGCCTTTCCAACTTCCTTTTCTCTTACCCACTTCCTTCTCAAAGACTATCTCAATATATCTGTCCACTTTTTTGAACCACTTGAGATTACACCAGGTGAACCATTTCCTTCTCCATTCCCTCTCTTCAAGCCAGTAAGTACAAGGAATCACTTCTCCATCATAACTATCCGTATAATTGTATTTATATTTATTGACCAACCTGTTTTCTTCAAGAGGGGTATATACACTTTTCCCATCAAGATGTACAAGCTCATCATAAGGTACCCATCTCAAATCCTGTCCTTCATCATCATTGCCAAAGTCACACTGTACATCATGCCTTATATGCTCCCAGGTGAAGAATGGTAAGTCCCAAGTCCACCATTTACTTCCACCACCCCAGTTTCCGTCACCACCTTTATAAATCCAGAAGGTGTTGTTATGAATCGCAATTCCCCACTTGGGCGCATCGCAATCACCATCAGGAAACCTCTTACTCTTCCAGGGGAGTTTGAAGACAGAATGCCAACCAAAGATGCTGATATTCAATTCAGCATTTCCAGTTTCATAACCACACTCTTCATAGGAGATGTCAAACTTCCAGTCATGCCAACCAACATACCAATGGTCAGGAGTATATTCATCATCTTTCTGTTTCTTCAGGAGATAGAAACAGTTGTCAATCTTCTTGGCAATCATTTTTCCAAAGAGATACCAATACTTGGAACCATTACCATAATCTACTTTTCTGAATATTTTACCCATAGTTCTTATCTCCTATAGTTTATACCATCATAATACTGAATCTGATTGATGAACCTTCTGATTTCATCATCTGTCGCAAGTCGCACATAACCACCCCAACAGAAGTTTCCAAAACCAGTACTGTGTACCAGTTTACCATCTTCCCAACCGATCAGGATACCATACCCATCGGCAGTATTACATCCATCATAAAGGAATACCCTCTGGTCTTCAGGATGATAACTTGCAGATTCCTCGCTTGAAGGAATCCCATAAAGAAATGTTCCAGCTGAATAATTTTCCATATTATCTGATTTTAATTAATTGTTCTGTCTTATAATAACAAATCTCACAATTTCCATCACAACACATAGTACCATTAAGTACAGAAGGATGAGAACAACCCCAGATTTCTCTCACTTCTTCCTGTGGTTGTTTGACCATTATACCATAGTCTTTCTTCTTTCTACTCATATACTAAATATAACAAAACCCATAAATAACTTATCAAATTATTGTAAATTATGCCTACAAATATTGATTCAATTTCTTATATCAGAATAGGTGAGGTTGATCACCCAATTGATGCAGTCACTGTTGGCGGAAAAACTCTTGAAGATTTACCAGAAGCTCTTCCAGCACTATCAAATGAAGATGAAGAAAAAATTATGATGGTTCTTCAGGGTCAGTGGACTATGACATCTGCATCAACAAATTTATATAATATTATAAATGGTCTTCCTTGTCCTGGCGGTGATACTGGTGACAGTGACAGTGATAGTGGAGAACATGATTATCCTAATGAGTATCTCACATTCGAGGTTCTCACTCCAGGTGACATTGTGTGGAAGACCAATGGAAATGTTGCTATGACCATCCAGTACAGTAAGAATGGTGGTGAGTGGACAAGTATTGCAGCAGGTTCTCCATCTACCATCCCTGTAGTTGCCGGTGATGTGGTAAGATTCAAAGGAAACAACATCTATTATGGAACATCAAATGCCAACTACTCTGGATTTGGTGACACTACCTATGCAACTGCCACCTATAACATATATGGTAATATAATGAGTCTTCTTTATGGAGACAACTTCCAGGGACAGACAACAATCACAAGGTCATATGTGTTCTGTAGTTTGTTTGACAAGTCTGGTGCAGTATCAGCAGAGAATCTTGTACTTCCTACAATGACAATGACTCCACACTGTTACAGGGCATTGTTTGCCAACTGTCCAAATCTCACAACCGGACCAGCACTTCCTGCAACCACATTGGCGGCAAGCTGTTACAGGTTTATGTTTGACAATGACAGTCTTTTGACAACAGCACCTGAACTCCCAGCAACCACACTTCAGCAGGAGAGTTACTATGGTTTGTTCCATATGTGTTCAAGTCTCAGATATATCAGGTGTATGGCAACAGACATTTCCGCACTCAACTCTACAAAACAATGGGTGGAGGGATTACCAAGAACCGGTGTCTTTGTGAAGGATATAAACATGTATGGTTTTGAGGTAAATCACATAAATGGTATTCCTATTGGTTGGACAGTAACAGAAGAAGGTACACTCATTGTGGAAGATCCATTGGTTGACTGCTTTGAAAATACCATCACCATTCAGACTGTCACACCAGATTCTACAGCATACTACAGACTCAATCAGACAGGACAGTACCAGGTATATCTTGGACCGATCGATATTGTTGATGACACTTTCATTGAGGTCTATGCAACCAAGAATGGTACAAACAGTAGTGTGGTGACCAGGACTTACACCTATATTGAACCAGAAGGTAGTGAAAGTGGAGAAAGTGAAGGAAGTGAAGGAAGTGAAGAACCTATCCATGATTACTCAAAGGATTATCTCACCTTTGATATCCTTTCTCCTGGTACCATCCTGTGGAAGGCATATGGTACAGGTACAAAGACCATCCAGTACAGTAAGAATGGTGGTGAGTGGACTTCCATCACATCAACCACAAATGGTGTTCCAATATCAGTTGCAAAGGATGATGTATTGAGATTCAAGGGAACAGAAACACAATACGGTAATGGAAGCAAAACCAACTATTCAGGATTTGATGCGGGTACAGCATCCTTCAATGTATCAGGTAACATTATGAGTATGTTGGCAGGTGATAATTTTGCCAATGCCAATACCCTACCAACAACATATACCTTTGTGCAATTTTTCAAAAACTCATTGGTTGTGTCAGCAGAACATCTCATACTTCCTCCAATGTCATTGACACAATACTGTTACAGGGCAATGTTCAGTAAGTGTTCTAACTTGACTGTTGCACCAGAACTTCCTGCAACAACACTTGCAACAGGATGTTATTACTATATGTTTGAAGACTGTGCATTTGAGACAGCGCCAGTCCTTCCTGCAACCGCATTGGCAACCCAGTGTTACTACTATATGTTCACAGGTTGTGCAAACCTCAACTACATCAAGTGTTTCGCATTGAATCATCAGTCTGGACAGGTTGACCACTGGGTGAATGGTGTTGCTGCTGAAGGTACATTTGTGAAGAATCCAGATGAGACCTGGACAACAGGTATTTCAGGTATTCCTACCGGTTGGGTTGTCTATGATGTAGGTGAAGAACCAACAGAAGGTTCAGAAGAGGAAGAAACATATAGTGGACCATATCCAGCACTTGCAGCATTCAGACGTGGGGAGACAGAAATCACTCTTCCTTACTCTATCAATGCAACTGATGGTCAGACAAGCAACTATGCCAAGAGTTCATTCAACTTCTTCTCAGAAATCTATCTTGATGAGGTACAACCTACCTATCTCTGGTTTGACCATGCAGACCAATCAGCAGACATCTATATTGACAATGTGAAGGCTGATACCCACTGGGGTGGTTACACATCTTTCTTCAGTGACATCACAGAATATGTACATACTGGAAAGAACAATTTGAAGGTTGTACTTAACAATACTACAAGACAGACACTTGCCCCTTGTGATGCTGACTTCAACTTCAATGCCACACTGGGTAAGGTGGAACTCCTTTCATCACCTGTACTTCCTCCTGTGGAATATGGTTATGATGGTTTCAGAATCAGGGCAACTGTGACAGATGCTTCTGCAGCCGTGACCGTAACTACATCAGTACCTACAACTGCAACAGTGGTATTGACTATTGATGATGGTACATTCCATTATACTGATACAGTGACAGATACAGGAGACATCACATTCACCACCACCATCCAGAACCCACATCTCTGGCATGGTAAATCAGATCCTCACCTTTATGACTTCACCATTGACATCTACAAGGATAATGTCTTGTACCATACCTTCACCAGACCTTATGGTTTCCGTTACTACAGGTATGCCATCAATGACACCACAGTCCTTCAGTCAGGAGACCCTTACACAGGATTCCTTCTCAATGGTCAGCCATATCTCTTGAGAGGTGTCTGTATGCACCAGGATATCCAGGGCAAGGCAAATGCTCTCACATCAGCGGATATTGCCCATGACTTTGACATCATCACAGAACTGGGTGCGAACTTCATCCGTACCGCACACTATCCACATCCAAGGGAGTTCTATGATTACTGCGACAGACTGGGTATAGTAGTAGAGACAGAAGTACCTTGGGTGAACAAAGCCCAGTCCACAATGCCGGCTGATTACTACACCCACCTGGCATCACAGGTCACAGATATGGTTCTCCAGCATTTCAACCATCCATCAATCATCTTCTGGGGTCTTGCAAATGAAATCAAGACTGATGATGCAAACTTCACAAAGGGTAAGATAAATGAATACACCACCCTTATCAAGTCTTATGACAATGAACGTCTGGTGGGTTATGTCTTGGCAGAAAATTCAACCAATGCTCTTGCAACCTTTAACTATCCATCTGTTGACTGGGTTGGTCACAACATCTATGTGGGTTGGTATTCTTCACAGAACTCAAATAATCCTACATCTGCAATCAACCAGAGACTCAACAATGGTCTCAACAATAATGTAATAGTTGGTTATTCGGAGTATGGTTGTGGCGGTAACATCCTGTGTCACTCTGTGGATCCTCTCACAACAACCACCAGGGGAAACAACCCAAGACATGACATTGAGTATCAGATGTGGTTGCATGAGGGACAGATTGCTGCCATAAAGAACTTCCCACAGCTTGCCTTCACATCACAATGGGTACTCTTTGACTTTGCGGTCTCCAAGAGAAACGAGGGTTATATCACCTGTCTTGACGGTGAGAATACCGGGGCAGATGATGAGACCAACAGGAGGTTGAATGACAAGGGTCTGGTCAAGAGAGACCATATCACCAAGAAAGACACCTTCTATCTCTACAAGGCCTGGTGGAATCCTACATCAAAGTTTGTACACATCTGTCAGAAGAACTACATAAAGAATGCAGACCGTGTTATCAAGTGTTATACCAATGACCCTGATAATGGTGAACTCTCACTTTATGTAAATGGTACATTCATAGAAACTGCTACGGTGACAAATGACATCGCCACATTCACAGCAATGGACTTTGACCTGGGTGATGTGGTGAGAGTAGATGGTGCAAATACATCAGATACCTTCACGTTTACGACAATCGCTACAGAACTTTCATCTGAAAGTGATGATTAAAAAGAAAAGGAGACCTCAATCAAGTCTCCTTTTTTCATACATATTTCTCAAGTACATATCTGATACCCTCATCTTCCGCTTCTTGCCTACTTCCATAGTCCTTATAACTCAATTCATAATCCCTGTACCCTGTTATGTGTTCAGTGGGATTATTGTTTTCATCATAAGACACTCCTTTCACCACACATCTCTCCGGTCTCCCATTCTCTCCCAGTCTGTAAATCTTATAAACCCAGCTGGTATCAGTACACTCATATACATAATCCGCCACTACCAGGATGTGGTGTGTTTCCTCCAACCATTTGATAGCCATCTGTAATGTAGGAACAGCCCATCCCTTTTCTTCTTCAAATTGGTCAAGGACTGTATTCCAAATCTCACCCAGGGCATGAATAAGGTTATCCCTATACAGATATTGTCTGCATCTTTCATCAAACCCCTTTTCCTTCAGGAGTTTGGCCACTTCAAAAGAAACATAGTTTTCTGTAATCATATCTAAATCAAATTATTTCAAGGGTTACAGGTATTGGACCGTCACCGGCTTTCATGCCAAAGTCTTCAGCCCATACGTGGATTGACCAAGGGTCATAGTCCATTGTATCATAAAGTGAATCCCCATATTCGAAATCGACCTTCGGGTATTTTGTGTCTGTTCTGAATCTTGGCTTATAATTGTGAAGATGTGTTTCATTTCCGAAATAATCATCATAGCATATAAGCCATAATCCTGTTTCCTTATCTGACTTAACCACCTTAACTTTGACTGGTCCATCATCATGCCTCATATTGAGCACGTTCGGGATGAACATATCAAGTCCAATTGGTATTTCAGAAGGGTGATAATATTTCCCATCTTTGTTCTTTGGTGGCACCCATGTAGATAATAACAGGGTTTTGTCGTCACCAAGGTATGTAACATATAAATCCTTTTTTGGTAATCCCATATCTAAATCAAATTTTCTAAACAATACTTAATTGCTGCTTCAGCGGCTTGTTCATAAGGTCCGACAAGTCTTAAATGCCCTTCTTTTGAGGACATGTCTGCTGTAGCAATATCAATGGTATATGTGATATTATCTTTTTCAACAGGCAAATCCCGATTAAAAACATATACTGATATAGCAATATTATGTACTTTCCTCAGCCACTTCATTGCCATTTGAAGAGTTGGCATAGCATAGTAGTGTTCTACTAATTCTTTATTACTACATATCATTAGGGATGAAATACGGTTTGTTTCCGTTACATTATCCCAACAGAAAAAACACTCCCAATCAAACCCCTTCTCTTTCAGGAGTTTGGCTACTTCAAAGGAAACGTAATCTTCTGTAATCATATTATTGTTTTTGTTTTAAAAAAATCATAAACCATATAACTAACAAATGAAAACCAAACGCAAATAGCCAATACTGGCCAAAAAAATGTACATAAAAAAATTTCCCAATTAAGTTTGTTTGGATTGATTAAAAATTTAATCAATGAAAAGAATATAGGAAGTATATAAAATATTAGTAAACATGTATTCATATCTATTCAGTTTTATACATTCCTTCAGGTGCTTCAAGAGCAATCCCCTTTTCAATCAAGCCTCGATAGTCAAAGTGATGGGAAAGAACATAGTCAATGGCATCTTCATTACGAGGAAATAATCCTTCATAACAATTTATTGCCCTATATTCATTTTCCTCTTCCTCCGTCATGGAAGACATTGAACGGAGGTAGGGCTTGATGCATCCCAAATTTATTGCTGAAATAATCAGATTCGATAACTCCTTTAATTGGAACTTCTTATTTGCATCCTCTATATCATAAAGATTGCAAATAACTCCATACGGCAACCTCGAGCAGAGGTCTATCAACAACAGTCTCTTTTCTTCCTGTGTCATACTTTATTGTAATTTCTGTCATCAATATAAAGGTCAAAATATCCTTTCGCCAACTTTGAACTTTCACCATATTCAACAGACTGTAAGTACTTGACCACTTTAAGCATATTCCCCTCACTTTCCCAAATCCTCTTTGCTTCATTGAACTCCTCTTCTGTCAAATCATCTTTTGGGATGAGTTCCATAAGTTCCTTGTCAATTTCTTCCTGTGTCATATCATTTTATATTATTCACCCTTGCCCAATATACCCCAGCCTTGAATATATTATGGTGTGTCTCCTCAAAGATGTTTTCATGTTCAAGGACTTCCATTGTCTCAAAGTTCTTGTCCATAGCCTCATCCATATCCGCCGGGAGTTCATATTCGGAAAGAAGGATACCCAATGCCTCAAGAAATTTCTCCGGGGCAAGGTCTGCATACATCTTCCTGTAGTTGTCCAAATAATCTATTGCTTCTTCCAGTGTCATATTACATTGAGTTTAATTTGTCAATCAGTTCTTCAAATGCATCTACCTCCCCATCAGCCGCCACATCGTTGCTTATCTCTGCTATGTGTCGGAACTCTTCAAGGCGTTTGTTTACCCACTCCAACAGAGCATCCTTGCGGATGAACTCTTCATTCCTGATTTGGGAATAAGGCTTTTCCTGCCACCCTGGAAATGCATATTCTTCTGCTGGTTGGATGCTTGATAATGTGCCAACACCAACAAAAATCTTATCTGGTATCATATCTAAATCAAATTTTCAATATTTAGTTATTGAATTCAATCATCCAATCCTGTTCAGAATGAGGATATTGTTCCTTACTAACATAATCAAATTCATCACTGAAATACTGTACTATTTCTTCACCATGAAAAACATATGGATTTACACGTGAAAAATCAAACATAGAATAAGTAAAAATTATATTATCATCATCTGGAATTTTGGATATGATTTCCTTTAACTTTTTTGCTTTCATAACTAAATCAAATTCTCTAAACAATACTTAATAGCCGCTTCACAGGCTTCTTCATATGTGTTGAAATCATCTAAATCTTTTAGATGTTTGTCTTTATCATAAATTCTTGAAAACCATACTTCTTCCATTCCGTCAAAAGCAGTGTACATATAAAGTTTATGTACTTCCCTCAACCACTTCATTGCCATTTGAAGAGTAGGACATTGAAAGAATTTTTCATGATTTTCTACCTTTATTTGGTATTTAATTTCACGACAGTCATAATACATCTCACCTGACTCATCATACCATACTTTTACACCTTTTTCATCAAACCCCTTTTCCTTCAGAAGTTTGGCTGTCTCAAAGGAAACATAGTCTTCAGTAATCATATCCTATAATGTTTCTAAAAATGATACAAGGCTTTCCATTTGCATATACTGACCCAGGTAACGAATCTCCATTTCAGTTGGTTTATCATTATCGGCATCAGGCAGGAGTTCCCAGAGTCTTTCCATTTCTGCTTTGACCCATTCAATGATTTTGTCATTCGTTTCTTTATGACCATCAATATAACCATCCTTGTATCCCATCCTTCTCGCCACGATATGGTCATCACTACAGGAGTCATACATACTCAACCCCCTCTGGTAATCATAAGACCTTTCTTCTGCTTTGTCATTTATATTCTTTTTCTTCCTTGCCATAATTCTATTTTGCATAAAAATTCATATAAGGTTCTATACTGACAATTCCATAGAACGGTTGTTTGATACCATCCTTTTCATCAGAGAACACTTCAGGAATTATCTTCATCAGAAACCCCTTCTCGCTACTACCGTCGGCCCAGGCATAGGGGTCTTCACAGTCCTGCTTCTCCAGGAACTGTTTCACAATCTCTGACACTATATGGACATCAAAGTCAAAGGGGTATTTCTTCCACTCTCCTTCATCGCCCCATCCAAGACAGTACTTACCATTCTTGGTGATCTGATATGAGATACCACTCTTACCGATACCATGCATATCAATGGCAAACTTAATCGCCATTTCCAACTGGTCCATATCACCGGACACTTCAAAAATCTGATCGCTTGAAAACATAATCACAACTTGATATAAGTGTCCTCATCATCATAACTTCCCCTGTCTTCAGGATGCTTGATCATATAAATGAAATCAGGCAGAAGTCCCAATACGGAAATCACGACAAGTACAATGACCAACCCGGTTATTTGTAAAGTGTTCATATTTTAACCTCTTTTTAATTTATACCTTCTTCTGCCTCTCAAGGTAGTCTATACACTTTTCCCTTGTCGGTTCAGGAAGTATGAATTTCAACTCACCGACAGATTTTGCAGTAGTCAAAGCCTTGATGAGACTTTTTCTTATCATCTCATCCTCATCCTCGCCCTCAGCAAGTTGGGGGAAGAAATGGTAAACAAATGTCTTTGCCGCATATTCAGATGAAGACGCTTTAAGGGTTTGTCTTGCCTTTTCCAGAGCCTCATCATATGCCTTGATTTTCTCTTTGTCTGTCATAAACTCATCTTTTACTTACATAACAAATATAACAATATTTCCTGACAATTCCAAATAAATTTCCACACTTTAAAAAATTTTTTTCAGGATCATCCTCCAATAAAAAAGAAGGTATAAGCAAATTACCTATACCTTCTCATAATGTACTCCTTTCTTCCTGTAATAAGACTTGACTTTATATTTACTATGATACTTCTTATGACATCTGTCACATAATACCATCAATGCATCATCAGGATAATCCCAGGCCTTCACCCTACTAACATCAGGATATTTGTTATAATACTTGTGATGTACCTGTAAATTTTCCCTCCTACCGCACCATCTACATTTGTGTCCATCCCTCTCCAATATCTTCTCCCTCTTCTCTTTCCACCTTTCATCATCCAAATCCTCCTTATAACTATCTTTCCAAGTATCATTGACATTCTCCATAGGAGGATCATCTTTAGGAATATTGTTACTCTTCTTCCTTGCCGATGATTTCCATATCCTATATATGACTAACAATATCATCAATATTATGATCAATTCACCCATAAAATTCAACCCTTATTATATATTATATTTATAACAGTTTTGGAGGATCCTGTATCTTATCTTGTATCTGTATTCCTGGAGGATCAGTATTCATATTCTTGGATGATCATACCAATACTCCTTCAATTTGGACATCCACCACACTTTTCTTCCACTTCTTTCCATTTTCTTCCATTTTGGTCTTTTTTACCAAATATGAAATAGACTGAAAATCAATGACTTGTAAATAGTGTAAAATAGACACCCCCAATAGAAGTGTGTAGAATGACTCCCCAGGAGTTATTTCCAAAAAAATTCTTATATCAAGCCTGTGGGGTGTGTTCGTCAGTCGCAGTCGCAGAATACCCATTTTGGGGGTATATGGGCAAAATCCCCATTTTCCCCATTTTGGCCATTTTTGGGGTTTTTGGGGTTTTTGGGGAATCTGCCCATTTTCCCCATTTTCCTGGTTTTCCTGATTTTCCCCATTTTCCTGATTTTGGCCATTTTCCAGGAAATCCCAATTTTGGCCATTTTTGGGTATTTGGTAAAAACAGTGATTTTTGGGTTTTCGCCGCCGCAGGGGAAAATAGTGAAAATAGGTGATTTTTGTGTTTTTGTGAAAATGGGTGATTTTGGGGAATCTGGAAAAATGACAGAAAAGGTGAAAAATGTCAAAATAGGTGATTTTTTGACAAATATGAAATATGCTGTTTTCTGCTGGTTTGGGAGATCTTTCCTGGTGTAGAAATGGTGATATTGTTGTTTTGAAGGGAATAAATCCAGGAAATGTGATTATTTGAGTGGAAAAGAATCCAGAAATGTGATTAATATGAGGAGAAAGAAGTAGGATGGAGAAAAGAAATGCCTCTGAAGTTATGAGGAGGAGCTCTGAAGCAGGAAGCAGGACCCGGACCATACACAAAGTAGGACCATGCAGGAGGAGAGACCTGTACCTGTAGGTGGGTAGGGATACTCTGAAGCAACAGCAACATCCTGAAGTACAGTGAGATGAGTGCCTCCACCTAACTGGTAACTTGAGATGGAGGTATTCAACTTCTGGTTCTACAGGATGTTGAATCTGGGGACCTGGACCTGCAATGCACTGAAGGCAGATGAGTCCTTGGTTCTACAGTAAAGAAGAAGACCACTCACTTGGGGTGGGTGGTCTTGAGGTGCGGTGGCGGCCTGCGGTTTAGTTGTTCCCATAGAGGGAGAGGAACTTCTCAGGGTTGTTCTGTATCCATTTCTCTGTGATGAGCTTGTCACCTACCAGCCTGAACATTCCAGGGTTTGCCTCCATCTTGGCAATCTTCTCTGCCATAGTCTGAGGGATTCTTGTTCCAGGAAGTCCCTGTGCCTTGTTGTTGGCAACCTGCTTGAGTCCCTCTGCCTTGGAGGACCGCCTGACCACCTGATGGACCTTGGTCTTGTCAACCCAGTAGAAGAAGCAGGTCTTGCCATCTGTCTTGTGTATCTTCTTCCTATGGAGATGTATCTCTTCCCAGTTCATCACTGCCTCTGGGGAACCTACTCCCATCATGAGTGAGGTGTGAGGGTACCAAGGGTGACCATCTTCCTTTCCTCTTGGGTAGTCCTCTGCCACTCCCATTTCAATTCCCTTTTCAATGACCTGCTCAAGGGACACTGCAGTCTCAGGGGTGGTTGCATTGAACACCTTGCTGATGATGTTCATAATCTTGTCACTGTCATTCATAGTGTTGTTGATGTTGTAATTGTGTTTCATAATGTTTTGTTTTTAATTGTTGAACTTTTGTTGTGGGGTTGTTTCCTTTTCCCAATACAAAGATACAACAAATATTTTAATCTACAAAATTTTTTTCACTTTTTTTTGATTTTTTTTTTCAGTGGATTTCATACCGCAAGTCGCCGCCGCAGAGTAATGTCAGTGAATTTCATATTATGGGTGTATGGTTTTGACTAACAGGTCCAGATCATTTGGTCCTGGTCCTGGACCTGCATTGGGATTCAGTCTACTTCAGATTTCCAGGAAAAGTCACCTATGGGTGGGTTTGTCTGAATACAAGGATCCCCTACAGTGTTGACATTGCAGGGGATCACATATTATGAAAGAAAGAATTATCCTATCTCTATGAGGTTGATGAGATGGTAGTCCTTGTACTTGGAACAGATGGAGGAGAGGAACTCTTTGAAAGGAGTCTTCTGTCTGGTGGGGAGCTCCCAGCCTGTCATGTCAAATCCTGCTTCAGTCAGCTGCTGGAGGAAGGTATCCTTGGACTTGTCATACTTCCAGTGGATCTCATGTCTGCATGCCTCAACATGAACATCTGCTGTCCAGGTGGTGAAGGGTGGTTGGTCATCTTCCTGGATGTTGTCCACCTTGGTCACCCTGAAGGTGTAGTGCTTGGGGTTGGGGTAGAAGCTGCAGGAGAGTCTCACATTGTCTACTGTAGGTTTGGGTGATTGGTTCACCTGTTCTATGAAGGAGTAGACAGGTGTATAGATGTCAGTCCTGATGTCACCTGAATCCCAATAATCTTCAGGGATGTCTACAGTCTCCACCACCTGACCTGTCTCTTGGGAGATGAAGGTCAGGTAGGGGGAACCACATTCCTGGGGATGATGGTAGATGACGATGACGTTCATAGTCGTATTACTTCTGGTTGTTGATAGTCTTCATCTTTTCAAGGATGGACTTGACTGCTTTCTGTCCCTTGGGCATGAGCCTGTATACTTCAGGAAAGTCTACCATCTCTTGGATGAGATCCATCTCTTGGTCTGTGAATTTAGTCTTGGTCATAGTGATTGGGGATTTCATACAGCAGTGGCAAGGATTTGCTTGGCCCTGCTTCTTACTTCAGTGTAGACAGTGTTGAACTCTTCATCAGTGAGTTGCTGAAGGGTTCCCACATTGGTATTGTCCTGCAGGAGGTTGGCAGCATTGTCCAGCATGGTGATCTTTCCCAGATGGGTGGTGATCCCAGGGGTGAGGTCTACAAACTCTACCAGTTCTGCAAAGTCCTGGATGAGGGTTTCAAAGTCTTTTCTTGTTTTCATTGCGGTTGCTTATAGTATTACTTACAATATTCAGTGTAGGTCACCTTGGGCTTGGGTTGTTCAAACTGTTCAGCTGTATCTGAAATGAACTGATCGATTGCATGGGTGTCAGTGAAGAGGATATCCTCAAGTCCCTTGTCTGTGACATCACCACCATCATATCCACAAATGGAGAGGAAGATTGTTCCATCAGTGGTTGTCAGGAATCCCATAAAGGGGACATACTCATTGACATACTCTATGAATCCTTTTCTATTGGTGTGTTTCATATCAGTCAATTTCTTATTTCTTCTTTTTCTGCTCCTCCAGATATCTTGAACAATGGAGAAGATATGCATATGGATTTCTCATACGGTTGCGGGTTGCGGTTGATTTCAGAATCAGTATGTCACTGCCACCATAGTGAGAGGCTGCTCCCAGGTACCACAGACACACTGGGTGACATTGTAGATCTCATCGGCATTGTCAGTCATAGACTTGGGGAGGTCATAGTCCTCAACCTCATCATCAGGGATGTACTCCACAGAGATGTTGCCATTGGTTTCCTTGCTGTTGGCGATGAGGTCTTCCACTACCTTCTTGATGGTCTCAGAGACATTGTTTTCAAAAACGAGTTTCATGATGTTGATGTTTTATTGGTTTCTTTTTCTATTACAAAGATAGCGCTTTTTTTTGAAACTACCAAATTTATTTTAACTTTTTTCAGTGAATTTCAGATTCGCAGTTCGCAGTCGTCAGTGGATTACATTATATTTTCCATTCATCCAATCATCAAGATCAGTGAGTAACTCTCTACACTCATTATAGAAACTTGTACAACTCTTAAAGAAATTAATTACACAGTCTCCAAATGTGATACCAAGTCCTTGCATTTCTCCATCTTCATTATAGATGAGAACATCAGTTTCAATACTACCATTGGGGAGAACATATGTAACTTTACGAGCATTCACCATTACAAAGAAATCATCATTCAGATTCTTATCAAGATATAATACAGGATCCTTGGCGACAAGGGTGAGATTATCTATAGTACTTGAAGAAGGCATCCTCATCTTAAACCTGTCAGTACTGTCCTTACATTCCTTCAGCATCTTAATTGCATCATTGACAGACTTTGCATGGAAGGCATTTGCGGTACATTCTGCAACATACAGGGATTCCTTGGACAGGAAAAGATTCCAAGCAATAACTCTCCTTGTGGCATAAGGAAACTTTTGAATGTCTCCAAATTCAGTAATCTGAACAGATGTACAGTTATTGTAATCAGCAATAAACTTTTCAGCATCAGACTTCTCATGGCAAGAAGCAGTGAAGATGGTCACAAAAATAGTGATAGTAGTGATGATAAGATTCTTCATAATGTTGTGTGTTTTAATATTGGTTTCTTTTTCTATTAACAGAGTTTTGGTAACCTCTGTGTTTCCAATACAAAGATAGTAAAAATAATTGGAACTACCAAATTTATTTTAACTTTTTTTCAGTGAATTTCATACCGCAGACCGTAACCGTCAGATTTTCTCAACAATCTTCTCAATGAACACCTTGTCAATTGGGGTGGTCTCAACAATACCTGTATGACCAGGCCAGATAATTCCTCTCTTCTTGAGTTCAACCACATTACCCTTGGTTTCCAGGAGATCTGTCAATTTCTTTTTCCAGTTGATTGCAGGAGTATTCTCCAGGTACTTCAGTATGGATTTTGCAGAATCCTCCCAGTCATAGAACTTGGGAGACCAGGTTTTACCAGTCATCTGGGATAAAGAGATTGACATCATATGCTTGCCAATCTTTTTTACACCATAGTGGTTCTCTTTGGTGATCTCCTGGATGGCACTGACCATTGCTTCCTGGAGGTTTCCTTCCAGTATATCCTTTTCCTTGGCCAGTTCTGCAATGCGTTGACGGATTTCGTTGATTTCCATAATCTAACTATTTCTTGATGATTTATTTAGATGATACCTGCTGACATATACAACTTGATGTCTCCCTTTTTCTTGGTCAGCCTGTTGTACTTGCTGGCATTCTTCCTCAACAGATGCTCACCATAGACAGTGTTGGTTGTCAGGTGATAGTGATAATCTTTTTCATAATGTTGTGTTATTTAATTTTTATACTAATCCCATTTTCCTTCATCCATTTCCTTGAGATACTCATTGATGGCAGTGCTAATCTGCTCATCAGTTGCATCTTCCGCACATTCAATGACAACAGGATCCAAGCCCAATTCTACATGACCTGCCTTGATGTAACCTCTCATCCGGTTAATCAGTTCCTGGTCATTTTCATCCTCTATGAATTCTTCAATGCCTACCTGCCAGGCAATTTCTTTGAGAGCGTCAATTGTTTTCATAATGTTGTTGTTTTTTATTGTTCTCTTTTTCTATTACAAAGATACAACATTTTTTCGAAACCACCAAATTTTTTTGCACTTTTTTTGAATTCGCAGATTTCGCTACCGCACAAAAAAATCACCTGATGAGTGTCAGGTGATTTCATTTACTCCTGGATGGCATCTTCAAAGAACTCATAGAGCGGATACCTGCAGTAACCGGATGGTATAGATGTACCAGTCGGTCGGCCGATTCCATTCTCCTGAATGAACTCTTCAGCCCAGGGACAGTTGTTGATGTCTACATATGCCAGGTTCTTGGGAAGATTTCCTGAAATGGGAAGATTCACAGTAACGATACTGAATATCTCCCAAGGTGCGCTTGCAACATTGAGACGTACCGCCAGGGAACCATTCTTGATATACTGGGTGAAATGAACTGTCACCGGAGTGTCCGAACTGTTTTGATCTATTCTACAGTTAAAAACTTTTGATTTCATCTTATTTTATTTTATCTTTATTATATTTATTCAGCGCATATTCGTCAGTCCCACCCGAATGCTTCCTTGGTTGCCTGCCATTCATACATGAAGTCTTCAATGATCTTTTTTGCAGTCTCCTTTGATGCATTCTTTGCTTTGGTTACACTGTTTGCATTATGCTTTTCCAGGACTTCACGGGCGACAAGATTCATCACCGCCTTCTTGAACCCGGCATCATCAAGATTGTACATCTCTTTGATTTCTTTTTCTGTAGGTATATGTTCCATCGTCTTCATATTTCGTCAGTCGTTTTCGTTAATATCCAGGTCATTGATGATGTCCTTGGATTCCTTGTTCAGTTTCTTCCTGAGGATCCTTGAGTAGACTCTCTTGGTTCTACCTCCTGATTTATGTCCATCACCCTGGTCTTCCCTGATGACCCCGGGGACACCATACTTGAAGAACATCTTACCAGGTTTGTTCTTGGGTCTCTCATTGTCCTGGTAGTCCTTCCTTGGTTTGCCACCCACACAATCAGTGGGGACTCTCAAGGCGATCTTGCTGTGTTTGGTCTTTCCCATAATCTACTTACTGTTACTCTTTGCCAGTACCTCTTCAAAGTCGGTTGTCCATCCTGCATCTGCCAGTTTCTGGCGAGTCTCATCATTGCATAGATAGACATCCCTCTTGTAGCTGTCACTGAGACCTCCATACCACTGGGTGGTCTTCTTGAGGATTCCCTTCTCCTCCAGTTCCTGGAATTTCTCAGGAGTGTTCCTCCACAGGTGATACCTCTTGGAGTCCTGTTCATACTCTTCCGGGAAGCACCAGAACTCATGCTGACTATAGTATAGCTGCTCATCCACATGGAGCTTCTTCTCCCAGTCTGCCTTCTGCTTGGCTAGCCACTCCTCTGTCTCAGGATTCTGCTCTGCTGTCAGGTAGACCTTCTGGATTCCCAGTCCCAGTGTCTTCTTCACACCCTTGGCAGATGTGATGGTGATCTCCTGGATTCTGAAGTTCTTAGGGTTGTCCTCTATAAACTGCATCAGGGCTGTCTTCTTGATTCCCATCTCCCTGGCAACATCTGCAATGAGAGCATACCAGGTACAGTCTACCTTCTGCAGGAGATTGACTATTCTATTGATTTCAGAGATTTCCATAACGGTTACTGTTTGCGGTTAGATTTCATACCAGGACTTGAGACAGAACCCATAGTTGTCAGAGAGCCAGTTGGTCACATCCTCATCATCAAGTTCACCGGGGATTTCCACCTCGCTGGGGAGATCCAGTTCCTCTTCATCCATCCCGTCAGTGTCCCACTCCACACGTACTGTCCTTACGGTGACGGCAGGATATTCATCCACTGCCTGGGTTTCACCTTCCTGGAGAGCAAGGTTCTGGGCGATCTCCACCATATCCCAGTTCTCTGAAGACTCTGCCATCTGCTTGGCATCCTGGAGATTCTCTGCCTCTACCTCAACATCATAGAAGGAGGAGAGATACACTCTGATTATATACTTTTGTTTCATATTACCATAAAGTTAAAATGGGTTTGCCATCTACTACTTCATACTTTACCTCATTAAGTATAGTATATCCATAGTTAGTATTCCACTTGTCTATCTGTGTATCAAGCGGAAGGTCTTTCACTGCTTCAAGAAAATCTTTGAGTGTCATGATCGTTATTTGTTTTCAATGTCTTTGATGATCTTGTTTAACTGTTCTGCCAGAGTCTTGGCATCCTGCAATGTCAGGGAGAGATTCCCGCTGGTAGAACTGATACAGACTGGAAAGTCCGGGATGAAAGCAGATTGATTGTAGACCTTCATACTACCACTCCTCCTCTTCATCAAGTTTACCTTCCTGGCGGAGCCTCTCATTCACAGTGTCTACCATCTGGACTGAAACAGAGAGAAGATGGTTGTAATCTGACGATTGCGCATCTGCGAGATAGTTATCAACCTCTTCCTTCTTGTATCCAGAGCGGCGCATTGCATTGGAAACATATCCCATCACAGAGAAAGCGTTTCCATCAACACCTACTAAATCATAAGGTTTCATATCGATTTCAGTTAAATGTCTTTATATTCATTGTAAATCTTCTCTTTCTGCTCGAGGGTCATCTCCTTCCAATCTGCCTTCACCTCTTTAAGGAAGTGGTTGATGGTGCAGCGTCCGGGATCAGCGGATTCCATAATCTCCTCATACAGTCTGGAGAAGATGAATGACAGGTCAAGGGAGTCGAGAGTCTTGAACCAGTTGTTGATTTCAGTGAGTTTCTTTTTCATGATGTTGTTGTGTTGGTTTCTTTTTCTATTACAAAGATAACACTTTTTTCTGAAACTACCAAATTTTTTTACATTTTTTTCAGTGAATTTCAGTTTCGCAATCCGCAACCGTCATTACATATAGAGAGCGCTTCATACCACACCTTGTCCACCTCATCATCAGAGAGTTCACTCATAGGGTAGAAGTTCTCCTGGTCTGTCCCCACCCCCAGTGTACCTCCATCCTGGATACCTACTGTGATCACCTCCTCATCAAACTTGTCCAGCCAGACACAACCGACCTTCAATGGCCTGCCACCATTCTTCCTGATTCCCTCCTCAAGTTCAATGATCATTCCTTCTCTGGTGATGACATCTTCTTCCTCTTCAGTCTCATTCACCACAGTCTCCTCATCAAATGACTCTGAAGTGATGTGACCATAGGTGTAACCATTGTCATTACGGAAGACGATTTTCGCATTGCTGGGATAGTTCTGCAATTCACTGATGAGTTCCTCAACGGTGATGGAGTTCTCTGCAGCCTCATTAATACCATAGTATGACCTATTGGTGTCAAGGATGATAACTTTGCTCATATCTTTCTTTTTTTTAGATGTTAGGCGATTTCTTCAAAATACTTCAGGACAATCTTGGTGATGTCCCTGGAGAGCGGACCATTGTTGTGGGTGTCATACAGGCAGTTCCACTCATTGTTCCTGTATCCCTCAAGGATGGTCTCGGGTTCTACCTTACTGTAGGTTCTGATATTGACCTTCTCACCGGTTACCATAAAGTAGGTGCTGATTCCTGAGAAGTCTCCGATTACCTGCCACTTGCCCTGATACTTCACCTCGATTCCGACGTGGGCGCATCCGCATCCGTTGACCGCCTTGTTGAAAGACCTTACCTTCAGTATGTCTTCCGACTGCCAGACCACTGTGCGGTACTTGATTCCCACCATCTTCAGACTTCTGGCAATCACATAAGCGGAGTAGCAGCATCCGCCGGAGAACAGACTCTTGTTGTGGACATACTGATTGATTTTGTCATCGATCATCTTGATGAGTTTGTCAGTGGTTTTCATATTCTTGTGTTTTTATTGTTCCTTGTTTCTAATACAAAGATACAACAATTATTTGAATCCACCAAATTTTTTTACACTTTTTACAAAAAAAATCCACTGATTTTTGGGTCAGTGGATTTCGCAAGTCGCAATCGTCAATTTATATACTGGTCATTATATGACTGTAAGTTGTATTCAAATGATTTCAATCCTAGTTCTACAGTATTGATACCGGTGTCGATTACATCGAAATAAGAATTCAGCAGATCTATGTCTTTTGATGAAAACTTGGCAGTGTTTATTTTATAGACCACAAAAGCTTTGACTTCCTTATATGTTTTCTTCAATGACTCATAAAGAGAGACATAAGAATCATAGCAGGCAGAGTAACTGATATATAAATTATACTTGTATTCATTATGATATAGGTCGATCTTAATTTCATTGTTACTTATATCAATATCCTGTATCAATGCATTATATTGCATATTCAATTTATACAGTTCATATTCACAGGATATATAATCATAGTTATATTGTAATTTTTCCAATCTCCATGAAAGACTGTCTATCCTGGAATCAATGTTTTGGGCAATGGATACCTGGAATGTACTTATTACAAAAATGATCAGAAGTAATAGTTTTTTCATATATCAGACTTTTTTAAATTCTTTAATCTCTCCAAAATCACAGCTGCATTTATAATAGATATCACACTCTTTGTCAAATCCATCCGGACTGGTCTTGACATTATAGAATATCTCTCCGGTGTAAGGTATTTCAGTTTTACCGGTCAACTTGGGCGTGACAGCAGACTCTTCATAAAGGATGTATATGTTTCTGTATGGTTTCATATGATTTTTTATTTGGATATATTAGTATTTATCGTTTCCGTGAACGTCAGATTTTCCTACAATCTCATCAGTGTCATATGACCTCAACACTCCCTGATCATCTAGGTAGAAAGTTTTCCTACAATCCAGATCTGCAATGGTGTCCATAACTAGAGGCCTCTCAAGTTGTGTGTGACCCACAATGTTGAACCCATATGTCCCCTCCGGGGTCACCTTGGTCCAGGACTTGATGTCCGACCACACCGGTGAGCCATACTCTCCACCACCCCAGCCTCTGAAGTTGTCATAATCACCCAAGGCATCCAGGATTCCATAGTGATCTGTCAGCCATGCATTATTCAACTGGTCTACTACATTAAAGCTTGGGTCAAGAGCGTCTTCACCCCAGACCAACTCTGCCCAGCCCTTCAGGATTCCTGCATGACTGAAGATGATGTGCCTTCCCGCAATGTCACACTCCTCTGCCACCTGGAACAGATTCCTGTTGTCACTGAAGAGTTTCTCAAGTTCCCTCCTGTGCCACCTGTCCATCCTGTCGGAACAGATACAATCGCCAATTGCGTAACCGCAGTCGTGATTACCGATAAGCAATGTCATTCTGCCAGGGTTCTGCTTCTTGAGTTCAATGATCTCCTTGAACTGGTCTACAGATCTCTGAAGATAATCACCATCACTGAATTCCTGTGGATAGGGGTCATGAAAGTCCCCGAGATAGACAATATGTGCATCAGTGTCCTGGAGAGTCTCCATCACCGGTTCTCTCCAAAAAGCCCGGCCATGCAGATCTGGGATGATCAGGTATTTAATCTTCTGCATGTTCAGGGAAATATTTCTTTATGAATTCCTTGTTGAAGAAGACCGGAGAACCATCATCAAATGTCATCAGGTCTTCATACTTCAGAGCTCTGCCTAGGCGCTTCTCAATACAGTCCTTACACAGGTATCCTCCTCCTGTCCAGGATTCACCATCCATAGTATAGTACTTGAACCTGGGCTCATCCTGCGCCACTTGTAACCAGATCTCATCCTTCAGCATAGGGGACTCTGTGCCTATGTAAGGGAATGTCTTTCCACAGTCCCAGCATTCACATCTGTCCGGATTGAAGTATACTCTCTTCATAGCTACTTTGATTTGATGAACCTTCCCTTGGAGTCTCTCTTGGGTTGGGACTTTGGCTTCTCCTCAACCTCCTCATCAAATGGAATCTCATCCAGGTGAAGGACATTTTCCCTGTAGTCGTCTACAGCCATCATCAGGAGATTGGTATCCGTTGCCCAGTTGTCCAGGACCTGGGTGAGTTCATACTTCACCAGATCTGCTGTCAGGTCATCACCATCAGCAACAATGCAGTTGATCAGTCCATCAAGGACATACTTAAGGAAGTCATCTCCCAACGACTTCACGACTACGTTGACGATATACCTTCCTGCAGGATTGGAACACTTGGTGACCCATGCGGCAACCGCTTTCCGGCGCTCATACTCCGGGATGCAGTCAATTGCAGATTTTGGCAACCAGCCATAGATTTCATGATATTCCTGTTTCATATTTTGAAAATTAAGAGTTCTTTAAATTGTTGATGATGGAATTCACCATAATTGAAATGGTTTCTTCTGAATTATCAGTGGTGTCAATGTCAATCCTCTTCTGTAGGCAGATCTCCCGGAGGACTCCCATTGACCAGCAGGGTAATGCATTTCCAATAGGCTTGGCCACAGTCAACACATACTTGCCGGTTATTGGATTCTTGATGTAGGACATATCTGCTGTTGAGGGATCAAGTCCTGCATTTATCAGCACCTCAACTTGCTCAATTGTAGTAGTATTCATATTATTTGAGTTTATTAAGATCCTTCTTGAATTCCTTGTAGAACTTGAGATTCTTCTCCTTGCGGTCAATCGCCTTCTCCAGTTCTTCAGTGTGGTAATCCACATCCCACTTAGCATCCTTGATCAACTTCTGGAGATACTCATCCTTTTTCTGCTGGAATCCTTCCCTGGTGGGCTCACCATACTTCTCGATCGCCTTCTGGTAATAGTCATCCTTGTCTATAGAGATGTCTATCTGGTTGAGGGCAAAATCCTTGATGTTCTGGAATTCAGGATTGCAGTCCCAGGCCGCAATGTCTCTATAGATTTCCAGATACTTTTTGTTGTTCTTGGATCTTTTGTCTTCCGCTTTCAGATAGTACTGGATCTTCTCTGAAGTCTCCTTGATGTACTTCTCATAGAGTTCCTCTTCTGAAATGCTTTTGATTTCAGACAATTTCTTTTCTGCTGATGTCAACTGTCTCTTGTGGTAGTTGATGTCTTCCTGATATCCCTTGGAGATATCTTCAGTGTAGTCATCTGTCAATTTCAGACCGTCATCTCTCATATTGATGCACACCCCGAAGTTCCGTAGACAAAGGTGAAGAAACTGCTTGGCAGTCCTCACCTTTCCATTTTCTATAAAACAAGTATAACCTGTTGGCATTAAATTATAAATTAAAAGATTAAACGAATTTCAGACGATTGCGGTTTGCGGTTTACTCTTCTTCTTTCTCATCCTCATCATCCTCATCATCATCATCCATCTTCTTGAGTCTGACTTTGATGTGACTGTCGGTTTCCTTGTTAATGAGCTGGAAGATAGAATCCTCATCAGCATCATCCCAATCCACCCCGAAAATAGTCTCGATGGCGAGCATGACCATATCCATCTGCTTGGGCATTGCATCATCGGCGGTGTCCCTTCCTTCCAGGAGGAAACGCTTGGAGATGTCCCTCTTCAGTTTGGCCACGCACTCTTCACCGAAGGCGGAGAGTTCACCCGATTTCAGATAAATCTTCTTGGGTTTCTCACCTCTTGGAGTATAGGTCTTGAGAAGATCCTCAAAATCATCATAGATAGGAATCTCTGTATAGGAGAAGTCGATGATCTCATAACCGAATTTCTTATAGAGAAGTCCGGGAACCTTTTCGATGACGTCAAATGAATCATCCGCTTTGAAACCCTTTGAAGTAGGGAGGGTCTTCTTTGCCTCTTCCTTCTCTTCCGGAGTCAACTTGTTCAGATTCCAGTTGATCTTATAAAGTTTAACTGCTTTCATAATATTGTTTTTTATATATATTCTTTTTCCACTACGAAGATACAACAAAAAAACGACATTTCCAAATTTTTTTTAACTTTTTTTGATGTCGGTGTATTTCGTAGTCCGCAATCGTCAGTCAATTGCAGATATCACTATAATATATTTATAGAAATCAGTCAATTGCAGACCTACCGCAATCCGTCACCGCAGCCCTAGAGTCTGTTCTTCAAATCATACTCACACTTAAGGATCTGGTCAATGAGATCCTTGGCAATGTCCCTCAACATGTCTAGGCTATATTTCTTGCCATCATGATCATCCAGGACAAAATCCTCATCCTTGTTCAGTTCCAGTGTGTAGACAGAATAACCACCCTTGGCAGTTGTCCTCTTCAGTTCTACATCCTCTCCATCCTTGTCATGGATCTTTACGATTCCGGCACCGGCAAAGACAGACAATTCTATATGAAGTCTCACTGTGATGTAAGGATAATTACCATTGGTGAAGATCATATAATCTCCATCCTTGTAATCTTCAGACTCCAGAAGGTTCTTGTCCGGGATCTCACCCGGGTAGACCTTGTGGAAATCTTCCTGCCTTATTGTCTCACCACTGCTGCGGTCTTGTATGTCACTCCAAATACTCATAATATTAAAACTTATAAATTGAACTTATTTATCCGGCTAAAGTACAGATTGTCTAAACCTTCTGTACCAATACAATTGTCCTGCCAGTTCCCTGTTGACTTCCTGAAGTTGCCTGTTCTCCTCAAGAAGGTCATTGATGGTCTTCTGCATATCTTCTATCCTCATCTTCTCTCCTGAGGATCTGTCCTGTATGTCACTCCAAATACTCATAATATTAAAATGTCAAAAGATCTACCCACTCTTCCAGGATGTCATCATCAAAGTTCTCAATTGGGATCCCGCTAGGATGGAGAATCACATTGATGTCATCAGTGTCTTCTGACCCCAGCTGGACCTTCATCTCTCCCCACCGGTCTACATACAGATGAGTCACATAGATGGACTCGCTGTCAGACTCTGAAGTCAACCGGTAACACTGCTGCTTCTTAGATCTCCCACTGAAGGAGATGACAGCAGCAATGTCTTTTATGCCATTCCACTCAACAAACCTCTGACCAGCGAGTGTGTCGAAGTAGTTGTTGTCCAGGATGATTTCCTTTAGTTTTCCTGCGAGTTCCATATGTCTGTTATTAATGATTTGATTTCTGCTTCATGCCTCTGGCAGTAGCTGGTGAATTCCTCCTCATCATCAGGATTCTCCAATGCCTTGGTATACCTATCTTCCTTGTACTCTTCCCAGATGGCATCTTCTACGTCATGGTAGTTGACAGTCATGCCATTATAGGAAAGCTCCGGATCTGCCGTTGACCCATGCCAGATGAATTCTATGTCCTTGATTCCTCTATAGTAGTTGTTCTTCATATCTTAAAATGATAATTGTCCAGTGTCTGATAAAGCTGATTTATATCTAGACTAGTGAAGCTGCAGCTGGCAATGTACCCATCCAACCAGAACCTGGCAACCTGAAGTGCAATTATGTCTTCCTTCCCACTGGAGGAGACACCATAGTCTACCGCTCTCTTGATCAGTGACTCTACTGCTTTGTCTGTCAGTGTATACATATCTTGTCCATTACATAGTTTATCATCTCATCCTGTACGGCCGCGGCTTTTTCAGGTTTCATCTTCAGACTGCCGCACAGATGTCCCCACCCCCTGAAGAATCCGATCAGTTCATCACCCTTGTATAGGACACATTCATCTTCAATGCGCAGATCCGAATACTTCTCACACTCTTCATCATTGAGCGCCTTCACCAGGTTGTCACAGAATTCCTGCATCCATCTGTCATTCTCCTCTGTGAGATCATCAACACTGAAGGTCATCACATTGTCCTTGTCCCACACATAACCATAGTCATCATACTTGAAGGGCTTGCGCCATATGTCTGTCCATTTCATAATCTGCTCTTCTTATATTCATATGATTATCTCCACCTCTTCTCCTTCTGCGGGAACGGTGGCGATACCCAATATCAGGACTTCTCTGCCGTGTTGCTGTATTCACTCAACCTGGCAAGCTCATCACATCTGGTGTCCAGCAGTCGTTTGCATTCTTCCCGGAGACCATCCAGGATACAGTCAGGGATGTCAACCTCCATAGGAAATGTCCAGAAATTTGGAATCCACTGGAGTCTCACATTATTGGTCTTGATGATCTTCGGACTCATCTTCTTGAATCCCATCTGACTCTGGTTCAGGAAAATCTGAATCTTCTCTATCTCACCGGAGAGAGGGATTTCGGTCTGGAAGGTGTCAAATGCATGCTTCCTCAGTTTTTTGATT
>JAEEGL012573749.1_pt1 | contig 31542 bp, 24 predicted proteins | sample 9134231 | NCBI WGS metagenome assembly JAEEGL01 (sample SAMN16246548, study PRJNA631951) | gut metagenome | biome: gut microbiome; feature: rumen; material: fiber-attached | host: Bos | place: Iran: Karaj | collected 2018-10 | reverse complement strand
TGAATGTGCGGCAAGGTACTTTTCATCCAAAAATTCATCCAGCGCACCGAACATCTTTCCATATTCCATATGATGTCCGTAGAGTATGGTATAACCATCGGTAAACTCTTTATTGTTGCGGCTGTCTGCGTAAATACTGCCCGAAAGGGAATATTCCCCGTAAGGGTCGGTATTAAGATATTTTGTATTGTTCTCCGCCTGCATAACGGGGTAGTCGATATTGGTATTGTCTACCGTCAGCCATGCGACCATGTCCTCCGTTATGGGCGAAGCCGCCGCGTCATAACCCGGCGTGTTTGGTTTGAATTTAAGTAAGTCATTATTGCCCGCATGCTCGAACACCCAGTACATATCATACATACAATACACTACCACAAGCAGTATCAGCACAAAAAACATCAACAGCCCGCGCTCGTATACTATGTTCATTTTTATCCAGAATTTCCGCATACGCGCTTATCCTTTCGGTTTAAGACAGAGGGGACAATATCTGTCCCCCTGCCTGTGTGACCTTTAAGTATGTTTTAAAAATTACTCTTCGTCAAGTTCTTTCTTCTTGCCGCCAAGTACAAGTGCAAAAATAGCTATAAGAACACCGATACCTACTATAGCAGCAGGAGCGACCGACATGATGATACCTGTGGGGAGTACACCATTACGAGTATTTGTGAAACCTGTCTTAAAATCTGGTGCAGCAGTATCAGCAGCAACTGTACCTGTTGTATTATCCTCAAAACTAATTGCGCTTGATCCCGCTCCAACAGTAATATACGTTGTATCTTGTGCTTTTGCTACAGCTGTACTTTCATAATCTTCCTTTTCCTCTGTAACAGTATAAACTGCATTCTCAGGAAGACCGCGTATGATCACATACTGACCATTCTTAAGATAGAAATCCTGTGAAATACCACTTCCTCCAGCTACTACTATGGAAGCAGGATTTGTTGCTCCTCCGGTGGGAATAGACTTAGTAGCATCGGTAGTATCTTTATTTATTGTAGAATCTGCATTTGTTAAATCAACAGCATATGTTCCGTCAGCTATACCAGTAACACTAACATTTATCTTGAAGTACTTATCTTTTGAACCTTGGTTACCTATAACTTTTTTAGTAACATAAAGGTCAGCAGAATTGTAGTAGTTGATAAAGCCTGTAGACTTTTTAGCTGCTTCTGCACCATTTTCCGTGAAAAGCGGAGAATCCAAGCTTGAATCAGGAGTAGCAGTAGCTACCTTGGGAGCAGCAGTTGTGATTTTACCCTCATATAATACTGTGCCTTGAATTTCAAGCACTCCGGTTGCTCCACTCTTTTCTTGTACATACACATCAAGTGTACGATATGTATTATTAGTATCATCTAATAAATTTTCAAACTTTTTATCAGTACTATTATATTTCTGGTCATTATGTACGCCTTGATTAGTACTGTTTTCCTGAATGTAGTATCTGTATACACCCGGTTCTGTAAATGTTACATCAGATAAATTTACAGTAGCCTTTTTTGTAAGGTACTTATATGGTGTAGCCTCTGCTGTAGTTGTAACGCCATCAGGAAGGGTTCCATTTGTTACTTCGGTATCACCCGTTTCTGCTCCGTTTGATGTATATTCAACCTTATCAACAGTCAAACCATCAATACCCGGCAAAACTCTTAAAGTATCATTATTTCCTGTTGCATCAATCGCTCCAGCCGGAACTGTAACAATATACGTAAATTCGACATCAGGATAAGTTGTTTCCTCATCAACAACCAAACTCTTGTCAAAAGTAATATCCTGAGGTGTCAAACCTGTATAAGGTCCATCAGCCCAAGTCAAGCTCGGCGCGCAGCTCATTAAAACTGTAGTTGCCGCAAAAGCCGCAACAAATCTTTTCATTTTCTTCATAACAATTCCTCCTTTTTCGAAAGATAAATAATCTATAAGGGAAGTGTGCCCTTATCTCTGTTTAACCTATATCCCCCGTCTTCTCATCACAAAAACGACTTTTCCCTCAATTTCGCTTTTGTCTATCGCGCCGAAGCTTCGGCTGTCGCTGACATCATCCCTGAAGTCATTAAGGACAAAAATGCAGTTATCGGGAACGGTGTAGGGATATTCTATCAGCGAGCCTTCTTCCGTGGTTTCGTAAACCACATCTTCAAGGACGCCGTAGCCCTCAACGGAAACATATCCGTTTTTTATTTCCACCGAATCACCCGCCTGTGCTGCGATCCTGCCAAAACATACTTTTCCGTCGTGTATGTAACTGACCTCATCGCCGTCTCTTAATTCTCCAAGTCTGTAGCTGATGCAAAGATCTCCGTCTTTTATCATTGGATAAGATGCATTGCTGTGATTGACATGTACAGAGATAACATAAGTACAAAGCAGCCATACGCCCACTATCGTAAGCACTACTTTGATAAAAAACTCCGCTGCATAAGAAGCCGCCGAACGTTTTTTCTTTTTGGGTTTGTCCTTGGGTTTATCCAAGGCTTTACCATCATTATCGTCCTTTGGTTTGTCCTCCGGTTTATCCTTCGGCTTATCCTCGGGTCTGTCCGGCTGTTTTGGTGTCTGAGGCTGTAGGGTTTCCCCTGCGGCTGCGGAGCCTGCCTCGGCCTCAATCTTCATATCAACTTCTTCCACGCACACCTCCATTAAATTCGCCCTCAATATTTCGGATATCGCAAATAACACTAATGCATTTCTGCGATTTTAGTGCTACTTCAAAAACATTGAGTTATTCCCCGATCGATACAAGAATGATCTCGATATTTGATATTAAATTAACAATATCAAAATCTACATTTCGACCAAGTAATAATTATTTTGAGTTTATTTTATCACACCTTTGTTTAAATTTCAATACTGCAAGCGCAAAAAAATACACAAAAATTCAACCTATATACCACAGTAAAATCGTGATTTTTTATATCGTTTTCTCATATTCTCCATTTAATTCCCGCATTAACGCTTTATTAGCGATTTGTTTTATACTCTCTTGTGTCAAACCCGACTTCTCATGACAAAAAAAATTAAGGTGCCTCATTAGTCCTCAGCACCATTTTCCCCGAGACCGAGCGACAGTTTTTATGACATCGGCTTATTCCGCACTTGAAAATCAACAAAAAAAATATTATAATCATTATTAACAAAGGAGGCATCATAATGGCGGGATTTTCGGAACTGATAAAAAATTTTGAGAAAACAAGAGATTATATGCGCGATTTTTTTATTTACGGCTTTAAGGTACGCGGTGAATTCAACCGCAAATCAAGCCGCACCTATGACGATGAGAAACGCCGTGCCGAAAGCTGGCTTGGCGAATATCTGCGTTATGACGACTCTATACGCGGCCGCCAGATCTCAATATCAGTCGACAGCGGCCATATATACGAAAACCCGCTCTATCGTGCCTACTACTCCAAAAGCTTCACGGACAACGATATAAAACTTCACTTCTATATTTTAGACATTTTGCAGGACAAAGCACAGCTGACGCTGAAAGAGACCGTCGAAGAGATAGACGAAAGATTTGGTGTTATGTTTGAAGAACAGACCGTCCGCAACAAACTGAAAGAATATGTTGAAGAGGGCATCATTACCACAAAAAAGCAAGGCAAGACCGCTTATTTTTCGCTTTCAGCGGATAAATGCACGGATATTATAAATGAATTTGAGGGGCTGAAAGATGCCGTCACATTCTTTTCCGAGGGCGGTCACTTCGGTATCGCAGGCAACAGCATTATGAAAGCCGCAAACATCAAAAATAATATCTTCCTTATCAAACACAATTATATAGTACATACTCTGGAGGATATTCTTCTGCCCGACATCATCACAGCCATTGACGAAAAGCGGTATATAGAATTCCGAAGCTTTTCGGCAAAGAGAACCGACGACGAGGGGCGGGATTTTACCGCCGTGCCGCTTGAGATATTCTGCTCCGTACAGACGGGCAGGCGTTATCTTGCGGCCTATATCCCCGAGCAAAAGCGGTTTCATGCGTTCAGGCTCGACCGCATTAAAAAAGTGGTTTTAAAAAACGCCTGTCCCGACTTTAATATAATAGAAGAAAAATTTTTTGCCAACAAACCGCGCTGTTTTGGCGTGTCGTTCGGTTCGCGCCATGAGCATGGTTTTACAGAGCCGCTTGTCCTCACTTTCAGAACAGACGAGGACTATATCTTAAACCGCCTTGAACGCGAAAAACGCTGCGGTATACTTGTAAACAACAATGACGGTACCTGCACACTCACGCTTGATGTTTTTGACCCAAATGAAGCAATGCATTGGGCAAAGAGTTTTATAGGCAGGATAATTCGCATAGAGGGCGGCAGCGAAGCAATAAGAAAAAAATTCAATAACGATATAAACAGGATGTATGGGATGTACTGCAATGAAACTGACGATATTCAGTGAGATATACGGCGCTTACTTCCGCATAGTCTCGGAAGTTCTGAGCAAACAGGCCGCAAGTGAAAACGAGATAAACGATATAATTATAAAAAACGGGTTTGCCGACTCCGTGCTTTTTGTGCCGCAAAAGCTTCTTCCGCAGGACGATAACAGCGATTGGGGACTTCTTCGCAGGAAAGAGGGAAAGCTTATATCCGTACTTTCCCACAAACCCGTACAGATAATGACCACCCTGCAAAAAATGTGGCTGAAAGCTGTCTTATCCGACCCGAGAATACGGCTTTTTATGACGGACGAGGAAATTTCAAGACTCGATAAAAGGCTGGACGGCGTAAAGCCGTTATTCACCGACAGGCATTTTCATTTTACCGACCGTTACGGCGACGGCGACGATTATACAAGTGAAAAATACATACAGCACTTCCGCATGGTTTTAAAAGCCGCAAAAGAGCGAAGAATACTGGATATTCAGTTTACTTCGGGACACGGAAAGCGCATGAGGGGCTGTTATCTGCCAATAAAAATAGAATATTCGCCCAAAAACGACAAATTCCGCACTTACTGCTTTCTTTTAAAGAACGGAGAAGTCAAAAAAAGCGGAATAATGAACATAGGCCGTATAGATTTTATCAACGATACCTGCCAAGTGTGGGAGAAAGCCGTTGATATGGGTGATTTTCCGCAGAAAAGCCATGTCGATATAAAAGTTACGGCCGAAAGAAATGCCGTTGAGCGTTTTATGATGGAATTTGCAAGTTTTAAAAAACAGACAGACCGCGACCTTGAAACGGGCGAATGTAAAATAAGACTGTGGTATGATAACCAAAACGAGACCGAAGTATTGATAAGACTTTTAAGCTTTGGTCCCGTACTGGAGATACTCTCCCCCGACAATTTCAGAAAACAAGCCGCCGAAAGGGTAAAAAAACAGTATGGACTTTTGCATAATTAAGTTTTGACTTTACACGCGCATTATGATAAAATGTTTTGAGTAATGATTTTTAAAACAGGTGAAAAAAAATGAACGATAAAAAAGATATAACCATTCTTGCCATTGAGACCTCCTGCGACGAAACTTCTGCAGCTGTGGTCAGAAACGGCAGAGAGGTGCTTTCCAATACAATTTATACGCAGATAGCCACACATAAGCTTTTTGGCGGTGTTGTGCCCGAAATTGCAAGCCGTCAGCATATAATGAAGATAGACGGCGTTGTGTCACAGGCTATGGAAGAAGCGGGCGTTGATTTTGACGGGATAGATGCGATAGCCGTGACCTACGGCCCCGGGCTTGTGGGTGCACTTTTAGTCGGTCTTTCCCACGCAAAGGCGCTTGCATTTGCGCTTAAAAAGCCGCTTATACCCGTACACCATATAGAGGGGCATATTGCGGCAAACTATATAGAATATCCCGACCTTGAGCCGCCTTTTGTCTGTCTTGTTGTCAGCGGCGGTCACACTCACCTTGTGAATATACGCGACTATGGTAAATTTGATATTTTAGGCAGAACGCGCGATGATGCGGCGGGCGAAGCTTACGACAAGGTTGCCCGTGTCATCGGTCTCACCTACCCCGGCGGCCCGCAGATAGACAAGCTTTCCGATGAGGGCGACCCAAATGCGGTAGTCTTTCCGCGTGCAACTTTGGAGGACGGCAGTTATGATTTCAGTTTCAGCGGCCTTAAATCCGCCGTTTTGAACTATGTGAACAAGGCAAAAATGAAAGGCGAAGAGATAGTTCCCGCCGATATAGCGGCCTCTTTTCAGCAGTCTGTTATCGACGTACTGACAGAAAGAGCCGTAAGAGCCTGCAAGGAATACAACAGTCCTATCCTTGCGCTTGCAGGCGGCGTTTCCGCAAACAGGCATTTAAGGGCAGCCATACAGGAAGCCTGTGACAAAAACGGCCTGCGTTTCTGTGTGCCGAAGCCTGTGCTATGCACCGACAATGCGGCTATGATAGGCTGTGCGGGCTACTACGAATTTATAGCGGGAAACACGGCGGATATGAGCCTTAACGCCTATCCCGGACTTAAGCTTGGAGAAAGAATGTAATGAGCAGTATCAATTTTAAACTCAACTGGGCCATGACCCCGCTGAGCAATATTTTTATAGAAGAATATATGAATATGCCCAACTACCCCGTTTATTCGCTGGTATACATATATGCGCTGAAAAAAGCCGTCGGTGGTGAAAGCATTTCAAACGAACAGATAGCGGAACATTTTCAGATAATGGAGTCCGAGGTAGCCAAAATATGGCACTACTGGGAAAACGCAGGGCTTTTAAAGCAGGAAGAAGCAGACGACGGCATAAGCCTCGAATTTCTGACCCCAAACAGCAAGCTTATACGCCCCGACCTTCAGAAAATAGTCGAGCAGCCAAAATTAAAGCGTGAAAACAAGCCCGTTTATGACCCTGCGGAAATAAACCGCATAAGAAATCAGGATACAAATATTGCGGAGCTTTTAAGCTCAGCGGAAAATCTGCTGAAAAAACCGCTAAGTGCAAACGATATAAGCACCATAGTCAGTTTTTATGATTGGCTGGGACTGCCGATAGAAGTTATTTATGTACTTTTATGCTACTGCGGCAACAACGGCAAAGGCACAAGATATATGGAAAAAGTGGCGATAGACTGGGCGGACAAGGGAATAAACGACCAGGAAGCCGCGGAAGACTATCTTAACCTATATGTCGGTCAGTACCGCAAAATAATGCGCTATTACGGCATAACCGACCGCAATCCCGCGGAAAACGAGCAAAATTATATGTCAAGCTGGTTAAGAAAGCTGAATATGCCGCTCGACCTTATAAAAGAAGCCTGTTCCCGTACCATACAAAACACGGGCAAGGCAAGTTTTGCCTACACCAACAAGATACTCAACGATTGGCATAATGCAGGCATTGAGAGTATGGGTCAGGTAAAACAGCTTGACAAGGAATACACCAAAAAGGCGGAAGAAAAAAAGGCCGCAAAAAAGCAGCAAGCATCTGCAAAAAACGGCACATTCAACAATTACGAACAGCGCAGCTATGATGATGCTATGCTCGATTCATTTATAAACAGCGGACTTGACGATTTTTAAAAATAACAGGAGATAATATATGGACGATATTTACAGTGCGGTTGGGCGTATGTACGAAAAAGACAGGCTTGAAAATGCCGATATACTGGAACGCCGCCGCCGCGAGATATACGAAAAGATACCCCGCATACGAGAGATAGACAATGTTTTCAGCCAAAGCAGCATACAAATGGCAAAAATCGCTCTTGCTTCGGGCGGAAATATGCAGGAAAAGCTGGACGAATACAAAAACGGCATACGGCTTCTGGACGAGGAAAAAACCGCTCTTCTGACAGAAAACAACTATCCCGAAAACTACCTTCAGCCCATCTATACCTGCGAAAAATGCAGGGACACGGGTGTTGACGGCACAAAAAAATGCAGCTGTTTCTATAACCGTATAATCATGCAGAACTACATCCTCTCGGGCATGAGCGACATACTGCGAAAGGAGAATTTTGACACTTTCAATGCAGAGATCTATTCGGATTCACCTTTCGGCGACAATCCGCCTCCGCGCGAGAATGCGGTCAAAATAGCAAAAAAAATAAAGAAAATGACCGAGGAGTACAGCAATGAAAAGCCCTGCAACATCATCCTTACGGGACAAACGGGCACAGGCAAGACTTTTATGTGCAACTGTGCGGCAAAGGCACTTCTGGATAAGGGACTTTCTCTGCACTACACAGGTGCATTCGGCTTTTTCAACGCTATAAACGAAAAGCACTTCGCCCGCTCGGATAATGATGAATACGCACTTGCAATGGAATGTGACGTGCTGGTCATTGACGATCTTGGCGTTGAGATAAGTTCTCAGATAACCCAAAGATACCTGCTTGACATTATAAATCAGCGCATAAGATGCGGAAGCAGCACCATAATAACCACAAACCAAAGTCTGAAAAATCTGCTTGAAAACTACGGCGACCGCATAGCATCAAGGTTTTTACAGCATTACACGGTATTCAATCTTTACGGACGCGACATACGCACCACACTTGCAAGCGCGAAAAAGCAGTAGTTTGTCGGCATTATTACTAAATATTGACCTTTGATTTTGTATAGTATCTACATAATTATTTTTACTTATTGAATATATTAAGTAAATAGTGTATAATATATTTAATAATATCATTCGGGCTGTTATGTGCCCGTGGCAGAATCGAGGGGATCAACGTGATAGAAGCGGTCAGCTGCGGCGGCGTTGTGATCCACAAAGGCAAGGTCCTGCTGCTATATAAAAACCAGAACGGCAGATATATGGGCTGGGTAATGCCAAAAGGCACCGTTGAAAGCGGGGAGACCTTTAAACAAACAGCCTTAAGGGAGGTAAAAGAGGAAACTGACGTTGATGCCGAAATTATCAAATACATCGGCAAAACACAATATACTTTCAGGGGCAGCAACGATATAGTGAACAAGACCGTTCACTGGTATCTTATGACTGCGGACTCCTTTTACTGCAAACCACAGGCGGAAGAATTTTTCGCCGATGCGGGTTTCTACAAGCAGCACGAAGCATTTTACCTGCTTAAATTTCATGACGAAAAGCAGATGATGCGCCGCGCCTATGCGGAATACAACGAGTACCGTAACAAAAATTACAGGTACAGACAATAATTTTATCAAAAAAACTTTCACACACGGAGGTATGTTTCTATGAAAGCTGATTATTTACTGGACGATATCAAAAATTCTTTAAAACGTCTTGAAAAAAAGGACAACACAAAAACCGTTATCATTGCATCTATTGCTGTTATTTTGGCTGTTTTGGCTGTAGTTGCGATAATTATCAAACTTAAAAGCAAGTTTGACGAGCTTGACGATCTGTATGACGACTATGATGACTATGACGATTATGACGAGTTTGACTACGCCGACTACAGCAACTATGATGACGATACCGACGAAACTTACCATACATTAAGTTTTGAGCAGGACGCAGAGGAAATGGGATAATTTTTCAGTTAGAAGCTCTTTTTAAGGCGCCTTTATATCAAGAAAATATTCTTGATATAAAGGTGTCTTTTTTTCTTGTTTAATTATATGTAATGTGGTATAATTATATCTATATTGTAAAATGAGGGTATTTTGTACCCTTAACATATAAGGAGAATAAAAATGAGCAAGAAAAAAGCAAAAATAAAAGCCGATACAACGCCCGTGCAGGCACAAAACGAGGCTGTGGAAGAGGTCGATGAAAGTCTGCCCTTTCACTTATATGCACTTGAAATGCTGAAAAAAAACACTTTGGGTGCAGCCATAACGGCGGCAGTAATATTTACGCTGATACTTGGCTGGCTTTACAGCAGTACATTTTCACCCCTGCGCTTTTCGGGTCCCGATTTTTCATCTTCCGTAACGCAGACGGGCACTGCAATGACCATAAGCAATGACCCCGATGTAAACGGCGTATTTACCTACGGCCCGTATATCGACTTAAAAAAGGGCAGTTATAAAATAAACGTTGATTACACTTCCGATGTTGACATCGACTTTCAGATAAGCAGCAGCTACGGCGTAAACAACCTTAAAACCGTTACTCTGCCCGCAAACAATACTCAGTACGAATTTGATGTTGACATTCCGAGCGACATAACGGACAAGTCCTTGGAAATGCGTACTTTCTACCATGGCCGCGGTACTTTTACGCTTAACCGCGTGACCGTTTCCGCCGACAGCAGCCCGACCTCGGCCATTCCTTATATAATTGCCTTTGTGCTCTCCTGTGCTGTCTGCATTTTTGTTCTGCGCAGAAAGGGACTCAGAGCACTGTTTCTTACAATATGGCTTGGCGGTTTTGCTGTACTTCTCTACAATTCGCTGACCGAAAATATTGTAGGTGCGTTTTTGTTCGCAGGTACTGCTTCAGCACTTATTGCAGCTGTATACTACAGTCTTGACAAGGCTCTTAAAGATATCACACCCGCAGAGATAATGGGCGAAGCGGCAGCTGCCCTTGTATGCGGCTATCTTGTCGCAAGCACCTTTATGATATACAAAAACCCCGAGAAAATAACAACAATAGATTTTGTAAAAAATGTAAACAGACCGCTTGCCGTACTTATCACAGCAGGCATATTCAATATTTTGCTTATACTGCGCAGCTTTATACGCCACCCCATGTTTTTAAGGGGCATGGCGGAAATATCCGTAATGTCGCTTGCAATAGCAATGTTAAGAAACGCAGACCGCAGCATTTACTTTACAATGGGTGTTATAGCCGTATCCGCACTTTTCACCTATATTCTCTGCAAGGATATGGAATTTGAGAAAATAAAACTCAAAAAACTTCCCGCTCTTATTATCGTTGCTGTCGGTTTTCTGATATTTACAATATACTTTGGTGAACAGACCGCGGCACGTTACCGTACTTTCAGCTCATCGGTATTTGACTTCGGTATCTTTGCACAGATGTACGAGGGCATTTTAAGAACGGGGCTTCCGCTTACCACTATGGAGCGAAACGAGCTTTTAAGCCATTTTTATATACATTTTTCGCCCATATACTACACTCTTGTACCGATATATTTTATTTTCCGCAGACCCGAGACCCTGCTGTTCTGTCAGGCGGCTCTTGTCGGCGCAGGTGTTTTCCCGATATTCTTCCTGTGCGGTCTTAAAAATAAAAACTATTTTTATGCGGTGCTGCTCAGCCTTTGCTATCTGTGTATGCCCTGCATAATAAGCCCTATATACTATGATTTTCACGAAAATGCGTTCCTGCCCGTAATGCTTTTAAGCACACTTTATTTCCTTGAAGCGGGCAAATACAAGCAGATGTATATTTTTGCGGCACTTTCTCTGCTGATAAAGGAAGATACGGCGATATATATACTCAGCATCGCACTTTATGCGATATTTGCAAAAAAACAATACAAATACGGCGGCATACTTTTCCTCGGTGCAGGTTTCTACTTCGGTCTTGTAATGGCAGGCATCTCTCACTTTGAAAAAGGCCTTATGGACTCTCATTACGGTATGTACTACCTGCCCGGCGAAAAGGGCACGGCGGCAATGTTCAAGAATATGTTCATTGACCCCGGTCTTGTTGTTCATACCTGCTTTAACAGCGACACGGCGGAATTTATTCTCTATACCTCGGGAATACTGCTTTTCCTGCCGTTTATAAACAAAAAACTTTCAAGACTTTGGCTTGCTGTGCCCTATCTGCTTGTAAACCTTGTTACGAACTACGGATATCAGCACAATATAGGCTATCAGTATGTATTCGGCACAGGCGCTCTGCTTTTGTTTATGTTTATCCTCAATTTCTACGAGATAAAGGAAAGCGGCAGCCGTTCTGTCATACTGCTTGTGACCCTGCTCGCCTGCATTTGCGGCACATACACCTATAAGGGCAACCTTGCTTACTACTACGAAGCTTACAAATCCGACACTTCGACCTATAACGATGACCACAAGCTTTTGCAGCGCATACCCAAGGATGTAAGCATTACGTCAGAGACCTTCCTTGCGCCGCACCTTTACAACTACAAAGAGGTATACCAGTACCAATACGACAAGGAATACACCGATTATTACGTTCTTCAAAGCTATGTCGAAAACTATGCTCAGTTTACGGCGGAACTTGAAGGAAAAGGCTACGAAAAGATAGCGGACAGCGGCAGAGTGATCATCTACAAATCAAAAGATGCTCCTCCGTTGGAATAAAGATAAAGGCATAAATTTTCAGGGGTGGTTTTATGTTTTCAAAAAGCAAAAAATTTAATATTGCAGAGCGCTTTGCCGAAAACAAAGGGCTTTATATATCCGTTTTGCTGATAATGGCGGCACTTAACATCGTTATCATTTTCAGTTATATCGGCACGACCAATATACTTAACGAAAATATAGATGCTACTGCCGAGACCACCCTTGCCAAGATAAGTCAGGACATTCAGGACAGAATAACCGAATGTCAGCTTTATGTGCGCATTATCTGTGACAGCCTTGAAGGCGCAAATACCGCAAGCGAAAAAAAAGAGATAGTTTCGGATTATGCAAAAAGAATGTCTACGGTATATTCGGGCTATTACAGGGGTATCTATGCAGAATTTGACGGCATGGCATACAAAAACGGAACATTTTTCAAAAACGACAACATAAAAGATGTTCATGAAGGCGGTGCATATAAGCTTGCACTCAGCAACCCCGATATAGTAAACACAAAAATAATCACGGGCACAGACATTTCCGACAGCTATATCATTATTTCTCTTTACGACAGCGAAAAAGAATCTTTTGTTGCGATGATGCTGGATGCAGATATTATTGCGCGTTATATAAACAGGATAGACAGTTTAAGCGGTGTTTTTGATACGCTTATAACGGACAAAAACAACAACCTTATCTACTCTACTTCTTCTACCATAAATTATGAGCTGTTTTCGCAGACAGACAGCGCAAAAAAAATGTTTGATGCAATGGCATCTGCCGACAGCGGCAAAGCAAAGCTCACTATAAACGGCAAAAAAAGCACAGGCTTCTACCGCGATCTTATAGGCGATTGGAAGATAATACTCTATGCGGGTCATAACACACTTTATAAAAACCTGCATATATTCCATTTTATACAATACAGCGTTATCATACTTATCTTTGTGCTGTTCATCTACTTTTTTATGCGCAGCTACAAAAACAGTCTGGAGCTGGAACGTGCCCTTAAAACAAAAAGCGCATTTCTTACAAACATGAGCCATGAGATACGCACTCCTCTTAATGCCATCATCGGCATGAGCGAGATACTTTTGCGCCGTGATGTGCATGGTGCGGCAAGAAACGACGTTGTGTCCATACATAACGCGGGCACGGGTCTTCTGGCTATCATAAACGATATTCTCGACTATTCCAAAATGGAATCGGGCAGTTTCCAGATAATAAATGATGAATATGACCTGCCTGGGCTTGTAGCGGAAGTTGTCAGCCTTGTCAGTTTCCGTATAAAAAGCAAGGAAGTACGCCTGCTTGTAAATATCAATCCTGCTGTTCCGCGCCGACTTATAGGTGATGAAGTGCGTATCAAGCAGATACTGGTAAACCTGCTCGGAAATGCGGTAAAATTTACCGAACGCGGCTATATCGTGCTTTCTATTGACTGGGATTTTATCAGCGACGGAAAGACAAATCTTACTTTCCGTGTTATGGATACGGGTGTCGGAATCAGCCCCGAGGAAAGTCAGAAGCTTTTTGAGGAGTTCTCGCAAGGCGGCAGCCCTCTCGCAAAGCACCACGGCACAGGCCTTGGCCTTTATATCAGCAAAAACCTGGCTCAGCAAATGGAGGGAAGTATAAACCTTGAAAGTGAGCTTGGCAAGGGTTCAACTTTTACCGTAAAAGTAAAAAATGCGGTAAACAACTATGCTCCCGTTGCGGCTGTTCCCAACGAAGATCTGCATATAGGTATTTACGAGCAGGATATAACGCTTGCGGAACATCTTGGCGTTATGCTTGAAATGCTGCACGTAAAATATGACATAATAAATTCAAACACAGACAAGGACATATTCCGATCCCTTACTCATATTTTCTTCCGCAGCAAGTGGAAAAACGAGGTCGGCAGGATTCTCGGCGCGCTCGGACTCTCCCCCGCCTGCATCATGCTGACTGAAATGAACGAGGAAATAGACGACGATTCCAACCTCAAAAAACTTATGCTCAACCTTTACGGTTTGCAGATAGCGGACGCATTAAACGGCGAAATAAAATATTTCGACCGCTACTCGGGCTTTGATACGGGCGAGATAGTTACTATCCCCGATGCGCGCGCCTTGCTTGTTGACGACAATATCACTAATATGGCCGTTGCAAAGGGTATACTTGCTGAATACAACATTGTTATCGACACCGCGGTAGACGGTGCTCAGGCCGTCGAAAAGGTCAAAAACAACCGCTACGACATTGTATTTATGGACAATATGATGCCTGTTATGGACGGCGTGGAGGCTACGCGCCGCATAAGAGAAATGGAGGGCGACTATTACAAAAACCTGCCCATTATCGCGCTTACCGCACTTGCCGGACGCGGCGACAGAGAGCGTTTCCAGAGTCTTGGTTTTGACGAATTTTTGTCCAAGCCCATCGACCTGACAAAAATGGATGTTCTTCTGCACAAGTTTTTACAGAACAAGATAAAGGATATCTACACTATTTCAAGTCCCGACCGCGATGACAATATCGCACCCGTACAGGACAATATGATAATAGACACCGAAGCGGGGCTTCGTCAGTTTGCGGGCAACAAGCAATCTTATGCGGATATCCTTACTATTTATATACAGGATATGGAAAAACGCTATTCACAGCTTATAACCGAAACAAATATAGAAAAAAACACCATAAATTTCCATGCCATAAAGGGCAGCAGCGCAAATGTCGGCGCTTATCAGCTTAACGAAATGGCCGCAGAAATGGAGGCTCTCGGCAAAAAAGGCGATGCCCTTGCGGTAGAAGTAAAGCTGGAACAGTTTTTACAGCTGCTTGACCTGACCATACAAAATGCCAAAGAATATGTAAATGACTACCATGGCAAGGAAAACCAAAGCAAGGGCTACAGTCCAATGGTAGCTGTTGCTTACATAAACGGCATTATTCAGGCCTGCGGCGATATGGATATGATAAAAATAGAAGATATTTACGACAAAATAACAGGATTTAAATATCCCGACAATTTAATGAAGCTGCTCGAAAGCATGAAGCTTGCCATGTTTGACTACGACTACGACAAGATAAAGGACTATGCTGAACAGCTGAAAAAAGCCAACTAAGGAGTATTACAAATGGAAAGAATATTTTCTGCATCAGACGAAATAAAAAAGGTAATAAAGGGCAAAGACGACATAATAGAGCAGGTAATGCTTGCGATATTATCAAACGGCCATGTACTGCTTGAAGATATCCCGGGTGTGGGCAAGACCACACTTGCAATGGCAGTTTCACGCGTTATGGGGCTTAAATACAAACGTATGCAGTTCACCCCCGACGTGATGCCAAGCGATGTAACGGGCTTTTCCATGTTCAACAGCAAGACAAATGAATTTGAGTTTCGCCCGGGCGGCGTTATGTGCAATCTTTTCCTTGCGGACGAGATAAACCGTACTTCACCCAAGACCCAGTCCGCTCTGCTTGAAGTAATGGAGGAAGGCAAAGTCACGGTAGACGGCATAACACACGAGCTGCCTATGCCCTTTGTGGTTATCGCAACACAAAACCCATTTGGCTCGTCGGGTACGCAAAAACTGCCCCAAAGCCAGATGGACAGATTTCTGATGTGTATTTCCATGGGCTACCCCGACAGCCAAAACGAAATAGCTATTTTAAAGGGCAGCCGCAAAAATAAAATGGATGTGCTCGAAGAAAAACTCAACGCCCCTATCCTGCTTAAAATACAGCAGGCAGTTGAAGAACAGTATGTGGACGAGAGTATTTACGACTATATCGTAGAGATAGCAAACCGCACAAGAGAAAGCGAGAACTTTTCAATGGGTATCAGTCCGCGAGGCTCTATAGCCATGCTTAAAGTGGCAAAAGCAAAGGCATTTTTAAGCCGCCGCTCCTATGTTATACCGCAGGATGTAATAGATATCCACGGCATAGTGTGTGCGCACCGCATAGAGCTCAGCCCGCAGGCCGCTGCAAACGGTCTTACACCAAAAACGGCACTCAAAGCCATAATTGACGCAACCCCCATGCCAAAAGTTACCTCACCAAAAAAATAACGGAGCCCGAAAATGGAACGAGTAAGTAATTTTTTATATTATTATATACTTGTGATACTCTTTGGCTTTTGTATGTTTTATCTGCACAGCCGCAGCCTTTTTATACTGCTGCTCGTATTGCTCTTCTTCCCGCTTGTCAGCCTTATACTTACAAAACTTGCGGTAAGAAAACTTGAATTGAAGACAGCGCCAAAAAGTCTGTGGACAAATAAAAACGAGGAGACCGAAGTTGAGTTTATATTCAAAAACCCGACCTGCATCCCATTTTTATCTTTAAATGCGGATTTCTATATAGAAAACAGGTATTACAAGAATGACAGCGTAAATACAGTGCATATCTCCGTGCCCGCCTTTGGCGAATACCATTTTAAAGTGCCCGTAACACCAATATACAACGGCATTGTAAGCGTAAACATAAAAAATGCGCACGTCAGAGATCTGCTCAATATATTCGACATTAAATCAAAAGCAAGTGCAGGCTGCTGTTTTTACACTATCCCCGCCATTACCGACGAGGAATTCAAGCTTGCGCCAAGTGAGCTTTACAGCGAAGAAAGCCTTATCTCCGTAAAAAACGCAAACGGCACGCAGCCCGATGGTATACGCGATTATGCGGCGGGCGATAAACTGCGCAATATACATTGGAAGCTTAGTGTAAAACACGGCGGCCTGCTTGTAAAGGAATATTCGGACAACAACGAGGAATCGGCGATATTGCTTGCAGAACTTTATCTTCCCGCAATAGATGCAATAATCGACAAACTTTACAGCATAGGTACGGCACTGACAAAAAAAGGGTATACCTACACTTTAGGTTTTGCCTCCGCAGGCAGCGAACAGCTGACAAAGCTTTTTATAGCCGATGAGACCGACCTGCGCGACAGTCTTGAAAAGCTGTATCTCGCCTACCCGTCCCAAAGTGACAGCACCTCACTTTTTGCGCTTCGCCGCGAATATGCGGGCGACGGCATTATATATATCCACGGCGATAATGATAAGGCGGTGACGGATATATTATGACAAAATTAAAAGCGTTTTGGATATCCCTCTCTAAAAGAGCAAGGCTTAAATTCAAGCAGGAACAGTCACAAAAAACAGGCATTTACTATGGCGAAGGCCTTGGCGGCAGAGATAACCACAGGCTTTTGAACCTGCTTTTCCGCGCCGTTCTGGTTCTTTTTATAACATTCGGTGCAGCGGACGGCTGTCTGTCGGCATTTAATATTGCTTATGATATGAAATTTATTTTGGGCGTATTTATTCTTACCGACATAGTTCTTATGCTGTTACAGTTCAACAGCGTACTTCGCCTTTTGGGATATATCGGCATTTCTTATCTGCTTTTGAATTTTTATAACCAAAACACGGATATTATGCGAAGCGGTCTTAATGCCCTTACAAACATGGCTTACGAACTTGTAAGAGTAAAATTTCAGCTGCCCTCTGTAGACGGGTTTCCCGAGCTTGTAGGCGGACGCGCCTTGACCGTACCTGCCGTTATTGTGTTTTTGGGCATATTTTTTATGATGCTTATGTGGGAATGCTGCGGGCACTCAATGAATTTGATACTTGCTGCGATATTCAGCTTTATTGCAGCCGCACCTGCACTTTATTTCGGCGGTGTGCCAAGCAAGCTTTCCATGTTTATGCTCTGCACGGGCTGGATAATGACAGCCTGCCTTAAGTTCAACGGCAAAGGCGATTTTTCTTTTTCACGCAAAACACAGAGCAAAATTTATCAAGTGTCAAACCGACAGATATACCGCAGACAGATAAACGGCAGAGCAACAGCACAGCTGACGGTACTGCTTTCGGTCATAACACTGTGTCTGGGCGGCATTTTCAATTCTGTCGTAACACCCGAGGCCTTTGACGGTATAATACCCGAGTCGGAATTGAAAAGTTTTTCGGATTTTATGCTTAAAGACACCATGATAATGTGGTTCTCCAAGTATAAAAATTATGAGATACGCGGCCGTGTGAGCGCAGGTCAGCTTGGACAGTATTCATCCGTTAAGCCCGACCACAAGCCCGATTTGGAGATAACCTACGTTCCCACTACTCCAAGCCGCGAGTATCTGAGAACATTTATCGGCACAGACTATCAATCGAGCGGCTGGTCTACCCGTGAGGGCATAAATGACAGATATTTTACTAACCTAACCGCAAACACGGCAAAACAGGCAGAACAGCCTCACGGCCTTATGCGCATCAAGAATCTCGGTCTGAGCAGCGAAACTCCGTTTCTTCCATATTATACGGATCTTAACAGCAATACAGACATATCTTATACGGACGACAACAATATACTTATGCACTTTAATATCGGTCAAAGCTATGAGGTAACATATTATCCCGACCCCGACATCACGATAAACGACAGCGATTACAGGGATTATATTTATCAAAACTATCTTGACGTACCCGATATAAACCGCGAAAAGATCTCCGCACTCTGTGCGCAGCAGGGCTTTGATGCGTCCGACCCCGATCTTGATGAAAAAATAGCGGATTATTTTGAAAAAAATTATAAATACACTTTAAGCCCGGGTCTTGTACCTTGGCAGACGGATTTTGTCAATTATTTTCTGTTCGAGCACAAAGAGGGTCTGTGTGCGCACTTTGCATCAGCAGGTGTGCTTATTTACCGCACTTTGGGTATTCCCGCACGTTACGTCGAGGGCTACGCTTTGGACTATCCTCTCTACAAAGACGACCAGACAGTACTGACCGAGGAAGACCCGACAAAATGGTACAGCGAGGTTGGACCTCTCTCTCCGTTCCCCGTTACGATACAGCTGAAAGACCATTCGGCTCACGCATGGGTGGAAATATATAAAGACGGCTACGGCTGGACACCCGTGGAACTGACCCCTGCAAGTTATGAGGAACTCGGAAAACTTGAGGAAGAGGACGAAGACCCCGATATTTCCAATCAGATGATAGAACTTTTTATGCGTTCAAGTGACGATACCTTAAAAGACAAAACAGCTGTTATGGACGGTTATACAGAAAAAATGTCGGAGATAGTTGAGGCTCTGCTGACTTTGGCTGTTATACTTCTTGCTTTAAGTATTCTTTTTCTTGTTTTAAGGGTACTGCTGCGCCATGCAAGACGATTAAGCAAGTATACGGCTAAAAATGCCGCATCCGTTATCGAGATATACAAATATATAACAAGTATCCTCACATATCTGGGAAAACTTGAAAACACATCACATAAGGCTGTCGGACAGGCACTTTCCGCCTATACACGCTCCCCCGATGTGATAATAGAAACAATCGAACGGATACTCTACTCCCCCGATACGCCAAGCAAAGAAGAATGTGAAACAACATTTATCGCCCTGCATACTGCGTTGGAGAAGATATTAAAAGACTGTGATACCATAACAAAAATAAAGATATTGACAAGGCTGTAATAAAAAAACACTCGATGCACATTCACATCGAGTGTGTTTTTACGCTTCTTTTTGCATATTTCTTTAAAACCACATCATCATAAATACAGCAGGCACAAAAGCCATCACATAGGCAAGCGGCTGAGCCTCCTCTATGCCGTAAAGCCCGCGTACCTGTGCAAGTATCAGCAAAGCGGGGATGAAAAACAAGCCGCTTCTCAAAGATGAAAGCACGGAAGCACCGAGTTTATGCCCCGTACTTTGGAAAAGCATTTCCGTCACCATACACATAGGAAGAAACAGCAGCGCCGCAGCGTGTATTCTCAAAGCGCGTGTGCCGATTTCTATAACAGCGGGGTCGTCCCTGAATACGCCTATCAGACTGCCCGCATTTATAAACACAGCCAAAGCGGCTATCGCCATAAGGCTCTCGCCGAGGATAAAAGTTGTGCGGTAGGCCTCTTTTACACGGCGGTACTTGCCCGCACCGAAATTGAAGCCCGAAATAGGCTGGAAGCCCTGCCCTATTCCCAAAGCAACCGAGAATACAAAAAATCCTATTCTCGAAACTATGCTCATCGCGGCAATGGCATGGTCGCCGTAGACGCCCGCGCGCTGGTTCAAAAGCACGGTCGCATAACTTGTAAGACCCTGTCTTAAAAGGCTTGGCATACCCGTTGTCACTATCTCAAATGTAACGCCCGGTTTAAAGCTTATAAAACGCGGTGACAGTTTTGCCGTTGTTCTTCCGCTTACAAACATCCAAAGAAGAATCATAAAGCTTATTATCTGACTTAACGCGGTAGAAAGTCCCGCACCCGCAATACCCATATTCAGCACAAACATAAAAATCGGGTCGCCTGCAATATTCAATATCGCGCCCGTCAGCAGTCCCACCATGCCCAGCATTGCCTTTCCCTCGTAGCGCAGTACATTATTAAGCACAAAGCTTGATGTCATAAATGGTGCGGCAACAAGTATAAATGAAATATATGTCTTTGCATAGGGAAGTATGGTTTCCGTACTGCCAAGCTTCATTACAAGTCTGTCAAGCACCAACAACGATATCAGCGAGCAAACTATCCCCAAAAACATGGAAAAGAAAAATGCAGTCGAAGCGGTAATGCTTGCCTCATCGTGTTTTTTTGCACCTAAAAGCCTTGAGACCACACTGCCCGCGCCCTGGCCAAACATAAAGCCAAGCGCCTGGATAATGGACATATAGCCGAATACGATGCCGACAGCACCGCTTGCGCTTGTGCCGAGTTTGCCGACAAAAGCCGTGTCAGCAAGATTATATATATTTGTTACCAGCATACTTATGACCGTCGGTACAGAAAGTTTTACCAACAGCGGAAGTATGGGTGTTTCGGTCATTTTTTTAAATTGCTCGTTACTGTTGTTTCTCATAGTACTCCTGTTTTGAAAGCACAGCGTTCTTTCCCGCGATATATCCCGACGACCATGCCCATTGCAGATTATAGCCGCCGCAGTCGCCGTGGATGTCCAATATTTCGCCGCAGCAGTAAAGTCCATTTACAAACTTTGACTGCATGGTATACGGCGAAAACTCGTCCGTCAGCGCTCCGCCCGCCGTAACCTGTGCATTTTTGAAGCCGTTAAGCCCCATAACTTTTATCTTATATTCCTTTATAAGCCCCGCAAGCCGCCAAAGCAGATCCTTATCCAAAGCCGAAACAGGGAATGAAAGCTTTTCTATCCCCGCCGCACGGCTTATAAGGTTGCCGAGCCTTTTATTCAAAAGACCCGTAAAGAAATTTTCCATTGTTATGCCGTCAAGCGCCTTTTTACGCCCCTCCAGTATGTCAAAGACCTGTCTTAGCGAATACTCCGCCATAAAATCAAGAGCGATAAAAATATCCTTTTTAAAGGGCATTTTTGCCGAAAGCTGAAAAATCGGAGGTCCCGAAAGTCCATAATCCGTAAATAAGATCTCTCCGCTGTCGCTGTCAAGCACCTTTTCGCCTTGGATAAGAGTCGCCGTACCCTCTATCTTTATGCCCGAAAGGCCTTTTATCGGTGCGGTATCGGTCTTTACCTGTACAAGTGCGGGAGAAAGCGGGGTAATGGTATGTCCGAGTTTTTTAAGTATCTCATAACCGCTGCCATCGGAGCCGAGCGCAGGACTTGCGCATCCGCCCGCCGCTAAAATTATGCTGTCGGCACGCAGTCTTTCGCCGTTTTCAAACACAGCCCTGAGGCTGCCTTTTTTCACACTTATCTCCTTTACGCTTTTGCCCGAAAGCACAGCAATTTCAAGCTTTTCACACTCGTTTCTAAGCGCATCGAGCACAGCCGAAGCCTGCAAAGAATACGGGTAAAGTCTGCCGTCACGCTCCTCACGCGGGAAAACACCTATTCCATTAAAAAAGTTTACCGTATCCGCTACGGTAAACTCCTTTAACGCATTATTCACAAATGACGGCCGTTTACCGTAGTAATTAACGGGCTTGGTGTTGATATTTGAAAAATTGCAGCGGCCATTGCCCGTGGCAAGTATCTTCTTGCCCACTCTGTCAAGCCTTTCGGCTATAACGACCTCGGCTGCGGAGTCTGTACGCTTTGCCGTAATGGCCGCCATAAGCCCCGCTGCGCCGCCGCCTATAATTAAAACCGTCAATTTTTAACCTCTTTCTCAGTACTCGTCCTCATCATCGTCATAATAATCTTCATCATCGTCATAGTAATAATCGCTGTCGTCATCGTCATAATAATCACTGTCGTCATCATCTTCGTAATAGTAATCATCATCGCCCGATTCGGTATCTTCTATCACCTGCGGTTCTTCATTTTCAAACTCGCTTGTAACAGCCTGCATACCCTCTTCAAGCGGCTCGTTTACACCAACTATAACAACAATATCGTATTCGCCCGCCTTTTCGGGATCGACAACGACATCCGCGCCCGCATAGAAGAATTTAACAAGGTCAAGACCTATACCCTCGCGGGATGTGTAGATAACCGTCTTTTCGGGCTTGCCCGCGGTATATGTGCCAAGATTTGCCACATCTATGCCCTTTTCGTTGAAACGCGCCATGATCTCGCGCGCCATGCCGTCTGTATAACCGCCGTTAAGTACCTGTATATTCTTGTCCGTACTCTTTTCAAGGTCAGCCTCGGCAGCCTCTAACTCAAGGTCTTTTTGAACCTCGTCAAGCGGCTTTTTGAATACATTGTATAAAAGTCTCTTTGCCTCATCCTCGTTAAGGTCATACTCGCCGTATTCGGACGGAGTACAAGGCAGAGTGTATGTGGTCACATTTTCCATATTAAGCGATTTAAGCACGCTTGCATAGCGCACCATATCGTTTATGGTGGCATTTGTGGAAACATACTTATTAAATGCAGACAGATAGCTTAAAAGATTTTTAAATATAGTATCGCTTTTAAGCGCCTTTGCCATAAAGGCTTTCATAAATGCCTGCTGTACCTGCAATCGGTCAATATCGCCGTTTACATAGCCGCCGCCGTAATTATCCTTACGGAAACGCACAAGCTGCTGCGCCTGGTCGCCGTTAAGCACCTGAACACCTTTTTTAAGATGGATAGCAAGGTCCTGTGTCGGGTCCTCGTAGTCCATATCCTGCGGAACATCAAATTCCACACCGCCTATGGAGTCCACTATAGCGTTAAATCCATCAAAATCGACTTTTACGTAATAATCGGGCACAATGTCAAAATGCACTTTTATCTCATTTAACAAAAGTTCCACGCCGTGAGCCTCACCGCCGAAATGGTGGATATGGTTCATCTTCATTATCTGACTGCCCGGTTCGGGATATTCCGAGCACATTATGCGGTAGTCCTCGTCCGTAACCTCGACCATTATATCACGGGGTATGGAAACAAGGGTCAGCTTTTTATTTACATTGTCATAATTTGCAAGCACCATACTGTCGGTACGGGTCTTGTCTTCGTCAGTTACCATAAGCAGCACTATCGTGCGGTCGGGAATATCCGCCGTGATATTCATCTCGCTTGGCAGGGCGATATTCTTCATCGGGAAGTCCTCAACGACTTCGGGTTTGAAATACGCGTATAGCATCAGTGCGCCAACATAAGCACCATAAGCACAAAGAAGCATCAAAATAAAGATAAGAAGTCTGTAAAAACAGCCTTTTTTCTTCTTTTTGCGCGGCCTTGCATCGGGCTCATTGGCCTGGGCGGAGGCAACTTTTATTTTCTTGCCGTCCTTATAACGTCTTTTTCGCGTACTTTTGATTTTTATGTTGTCATTCGGAGTTTCATCAGCTGCGGCATTTTTCTCATTCGATGTATCGGCTGCAGCACTCTCATCAATTATGACCTCTTCTGATGTATCACTTACCGAAGCAGCTTTTTTGGTGGCTTTTTTCACCTTTCTGCGCTGTTTTGCCTCACGTCTTGCACGGCGGCTCTCACGCACGCTGTCCTCCAGTTCCTCATCATAGATCGAAAAATCGGACTGCTCCTCGTATTCATAAAAATCATTTTGGTATTTTTCTTCTTTATCTTTGCTCATTAGCAAAACCTCCGTCACCGCACGGTTTTAGCTGACCTGCTCCTCATAATAGTCATAATCGGGCTCGTCATTCGACTGTTCGGGCTCGTCATTTGACTGTTCGGGCTCGCTGTCGTCCGTATCGGTATTTTCATCGGTGTCGTCATAATCGGATTCTGAATCGTTATTATCCGTTTCGACCTCGTCATCGGAATAATCATTATCTTCATCATCATTGTCATAATTATTATAATTTTCATCCGAATCTTCATCTTCGTCTTCGCCGCTGTCGGAATCCTCGTCGTCTTCTTCGTAATAGACCTCTTCGTCCTCGTCATCCTCATCGTCAAAGTCGTAGTCATCATAATTATAGCTGCTGCTGTTCTGCTGGGTATTACCGCCCGTATACTCCGAGCCGTCACCCGAAATAAGGTTAAGCGTAAGCGGTATATCCTGAAGTGAGGGCAGAGATATCTGCGTTTTCGTTCTTACCGCAGGTTCATCTATTCCCACAACAACAATTATATCATAGCCCGCAGCGGCCGTTTTTTCCGCATCTACGATAACATTTGCGGTTTTTTCAAAACAGTTTGCAAGGTCAAGGCCAACGCCCTCACGGGAAACGATTATCTGCGTTCCCGCCTGTTTTTCGCCGTCATAAGTGCCGATAGTCACATCATTTACACCTATTTCGGCAAAACGGCGCTGTATTTCGCTTGCCATACCGTCTGTATAGCCGCCGTTAAGCACCTGAACTTTCTTGTCGGTACTCTTTTCAACATTCTCGCTGGTCTGAAGCTTTGCAAGCTCTTCGGTTATCTCATTAAGCGGGCGGTTAAAAATATTGTATACCATAGCCGCCGCCTCGGTCTCGTTTACTCTGTAGCCCGATATGCCGTAGATATAGGCAGGCTCGCCGGGAAGAGTCTCGGTCACTACATTGCTCATATCTATGCTTTTAAGAATAGTCGCATAACGCGCCATATCGTTTATGCTGGCATCTGTTGTAACGTATTTGTTGAACGCCGTCATATACGAGAAAATATTTTTAAAGATCGTATCACTGCTCAAAGCCTTTGCCATAAGCACCTTTAAAAATGCCTGCTGAACCTGTATACGCTCAATATCGCCGCCTGCGTAGCCGTTGCCGTAATTATCCTTGCGGTAACGCACAAACTGCTGAGCCTTGTCGCCGTCAAGCACCTGTACGCCTTTTCTTAAGTTGATATGCAGATCCTGAGTCGGGTCGTCATATACCATGTCGATAGGCACATCAAATTCCACGCCGCCAATGGAGTCAACGATGTAGTTAAAGCCCTCAAAATTGACGCATACTGTGTAATCGGGCTTTATGCCGAACAGGTGGTCTATCTCGTCAAGAAGATATTCCTTGCCGTGTTCCTTGCCGCCATAGTGATAAATGGCGTTTATCTTCATCTGTTTTTTGCCGGGTTCGGGGAACTCGGAGCGCATTTTTGTATAGGTCTCGTCCGATACCTCAACAATGGTATCGCGCGGTATGGACATCATTGTAAGGCGCTTGTTTATATTGTCGTAATTTGCAAGCACGATACTGTCGGTACGGGGGTAAAGATATTCGCCCGTGTTATCGTCATACTCGTCGTCAATTACCATAAGCAGGACAACAGTACGGTCGGGTACCTTGCCCACCACTACTTCCTGTGTTTTTTCCGCAACGGTTTTTATAACGTTCTGCGGAGTAACGGGCGTATCGGGATCGCCGCCTCCAAAGTATGTAATACCCAGGAAAGCAAGTACCATTACAGCATAAACGCCCAGAATGGAACATAAAATAGTAAAAAACTTTCTTTTAAGAGACCATTTCTTCTTTTTCTTTTTCATAGGTACAGCCTCTGTTTCTGCCGCTTTACTTTCCGCAGCCGCTTCTGCGGTCTCCAATGGTGCGGCCGCCGCTTCCTCGGGTGCGGGTGTTGCAACGGTATATTCCGTTTCTTCCAGCTTGTCGGCATCCATATTTTCCGTATAGTCTTTTATTTCTGCCGAAGCCTTTTCTTCGTATGCTTTTATTTCGGACGGGTCATAAACGACGGTAAAATCATCCTCGTACTTGTCCGAAAACTTCTCCGCATCCTCTTTGGTACGCTTTTCGCGCGTACTTTTTACTTTTATGGTATCATCTTCAAAATCTGCCTTATAGGTGTCTGCAACGCTGATACCCTGACGCTTTTCCTTTGCCTTTCGCCTTGCGCGCCTGCTCGCTTCAAGCTCAGTCTCAAGGTCGCTCTCATAGACCGAAAAATCGTCGTTTTCTTCATATTCCTTACTCATAGGATATCTCCTTACTTGTTAGGTTTAAAACTGCTTTTAAGCGAAACTATACGGTTAAAAACAGGTCTTTCCTTTGTATGGTGCTTGCTGTCGGCGATAAAGTATCCGTTTCTTATAAACTGGAAGCGGTCGTTCTTTTCCGCCTTTCCAAGTTCCGCTTCAACATAGGCATCGCATACCTTTATAGAATCGGGATTGAGTACCAACTCTCCCTCCTCGTTCGGAAGAACAAGACTTTCGTAAAGATTTATTGCTGCGGGTACTGCCGTTTTTGTATCTACCCAATGGATAGTGCCTTTTACCTTGCGTTCGGTAAAGTTAAGGCCGCTTTTTGTTGCGGGGTCGTAGGTAGCATGAACAGCAACAACATTGCCATTCTCGTCCTTGTCACAGCCCGTACAAGTAACGAAATATGCGCCCTTTAATCTTACCTCCATACCCGGTGTAAGACGGAAATATTTCTTGGGCGGTACTTCCTCAAAGTCGCTGCGTTCTATCCACAGTTCGCGTGAGAAAGATACCTGTCTTTTGCCGAGCGCCTCGTTTTCGGGATGATTTTCAATTTCAAGCATCTCGCTCCGATCCTCGGGATAATTGTCAATTATCAGTTTTACAGGGTCAAGCACCGCCATAACTACCTTTGCCTTAGGCTTTAAGTCCTCGCGTATGCAGTATTCAAGCTGAGCCGTGTCTACCATTGAATTTGCCTTTGAAACGCCTATCATATCACAGAAAGCACGGATACTCTCGGGTGTATAGCCGCGGCGGCGTATACCCGACAAAGTGATAAGACGGGGATCGTCCCAGCCGTCCACCTGATTTGTTTCAACAAGGTTTCTTAAGAAACGTTTGCCCATAATGGTATTTGTAAGGTTAAGCTTTGCAAATTCTATCTGTCTTGGCTTCACTTCAAAATCAAGCTCGTTTACCACCCAGTCGTAAAGCGGACGGTGGTCTTCAAACTCCATTGTACAGATAGAATGTGTTATGCCCTCTATCGCATCTTCAAGCGGATGAGCAAAATCGTACATGGGATAAATGCACCATTTGTCTCCCGTTGCATGGTGTGTCATGTGTGCAATGCGGTAAATAACGGGGTCACGCATATTGATATTGGGCGATGCCATATCTATCTTTGCGCGCAGGGTCTTTTCACCGTCTGCAAACTCGCCGTTTTTCATGCGTTCAAAAAGATCGAGATTTTCCTCGACACTTCTGCTGCGGTAAGGGCTTTCCTTACCGGGTGTCCTCAGGTCGCCGCGTGCTTCACGCACTTCATCGGCACTCATATCACAGACAAAAGCCTTGCCTTTTTTTATAAGCTGAACGGCGTATTCGTACATCTTGTCAAAATAGCTTGAAGCAAAGTACAGTCTGTCCTCCCAGTCAAAGCCGAGCCATTTTATATCTTCCTTTATAGAATTGACAAATTCGGTATCTTCTTTTGAAGGGTTGGTGTCGTCAAAGCGCAGATTGCACTTGCCGCCGTATTCCTTTGCAAGGCCGAAATTAAGGCATATACTCTTTGCATGGCCTATATGAAGATAGCCGTTTGGTTCGGGCGGGAAACGCGTCATAATATCCTGTGTATGACCCTTCAAGTCCTCGTTGATATAGTTGTTGATAAAACTGCCTGTGGCTTTAACGCCGCTTAACTCGTTGTTTTCCATTTTAAACTCCTTGATCATAGTCCTTTTGACTGAAAATCATTGTGATAAAAACAGGTGTCACACTCCCTGCACACTCCAAAGCGCAGCACGTCATCCGTCAGTTCATTAGAGAGCATATAGTCCAGACGTATCCTTATAGTATTTCCGTTTTTTTCACAAATATGATCCTCATAGTAAAAATTGGACGTTTTTTTATAATTTTTGCTTTTTCCCGCTTCGCGCAGGACATTTAAAAGATCCATATCATAATTCTCCATTGTGCAGCGCACACTTATAAACATTATCATTATAATATAAATTGTCATTTTATGCAAGTACAGATTGCCTTTTCGGGCATAATTTAATAAAGTTTTAATAAGTCTAAATGAATTTTTATTCTTTTTTATACAAGTTATATATCGCCTTGTTTTTATCATATTTTACTTATTATTTGAGTTTGAATTTCGGGTTTTACCAAATATTTCCATATATTCAATGAATAATTATAACAGCATTCCCTCTCTATATTCAATGTTCTGTATATGATTTATTTTTCAAATTATCTTTCATTATAGCTTTATAAGCCCACTTCAACACAAAAACGACATTCTTTTCTCATTAACGCAAAAGACAAAAAAAATTCATATTTTTCGCCAACTTTTATTGACAATTTCCAATTTTTGATATACAATATAGTAAATTGATGCTGTAAAAATATTGATCAGGGAGGCTAAAATATGGCAGTCGACATTCAAAAACTTAAAGGACGCATCGTTGAAAAAAGCAAAAACGTAAACGATGTAGCAAAAGAAATAGGTATTGATAAGAGCACATTATACCGCAAGATAAAATCCAACGGTTCTACTCTTACCATTAAAGAGGTAACAGCCATTGCGAAGTGTCTTCAGTTAAATTACGATGACATTAAAGCTATTTTCTTTAAAGATCTTTAATAAAAATACTGCCCCTGTTTAACAGGCGGCAGTTTTTTTATTTGGCATAAAAAATATCTGCATAATTTTGTTAAAAATCACTAATAAAACTATAATTACGCTTATTTTTTTTAGCGTAATAATGAAATAAGCAAATATACCCCTGAATACATAAATTATTTACATTTCGTTCATATTTTATTCATAAATGGGTTATATAATCTTATCTCGTAAGCAAAAGAAACTTACTACATAACAAAAATAAAAAAAGATAACTTTTAAGGGGGATCTCTATCATGAAGAAATTTTTAGTATTAGGCGCTGCTGTATGTTCATTAGCTGCATTCGTTGGCTGTGGTTCTGCTGCAGAAGACACAACTACTCCTGCTGAAGCTGTAACAGAGGTTGCTGAAGAAGCAAGCGAAGCTGCAAGCGAAGGCGCTGAGGTTGTTGAGGATGCTTCCGAGGCTGTAAGCGAAGGTGCTGAGGTTGTTGAGGATGCTTCCGAAGCTGCAAGCGAAGTAGTTGAAGATGCAAGCGAAGCTGTAAGCGAAGGTGCTGAGGCTGTTGAAGAAGCTTCCGAAGCTGCTTCTGAGGTTGCAAGCGAAGCTGTTGAAGCTGCTACACAGGATTAATTAAAAATCAAATTCAACAATAGTGAAAGGATGTCCTAAAAGACATACTTTTTTCCTTTTGGGCAGTTTTTTATGCATAACCTGTCCTTTTTTTATTATAATAAATAAAAAAGGACTGATCTTATGAAACTTGCTCTTCCCTGCCCTCATTTCCGACCGCGTACCGCACTTGTTCTCCGACACGATTGCTGCGGCTGTGTATATTTTTCGGCGCACAACTGCGGCCGACATCCGAAAAAAACTCAAAATATGTAATATATTGACTTATTGCGCCATATTTGGTATAATTAAACCAATAAATGCAGGCAGCATATCGGCTGCCGCGCTCAGGGGGCTTTTCTATGTTATATCTGAATATTTTTTATGGGGTGCTTTTTTTCCTGTACGGTGTTATTATAGGAAGTTTTTTAAATGTATGTATACTGCGCATACCGCTTAATGAAACTATAGTAACGACCCCATCACACTGTATGAGCTGCGGGCATAAGCTCGCATGGTACGACCTGTTCCCGCTGTTCAGCTACCTGTTTTTAGGCGGCAAATGCCGTTACTGCAAGGCTAAAATATCTTGGCAGTATCCGCTTGTGGAATTTTTAAACGGCGTTTTATATCTGCTGACATTCCTTGTTTTGGGTGTGGGAAACAGCATAACACAGACCGTATACACATTTATTGTATGTATTTTTCTTTCTACAATGCTTGTGCTTTCAGGTATAGACATCATGCACCAGATAGTACCCGACAAAATAAATCTTTTTATATTTGTACTCGGAGTTATCACAACAGCCATTGACTATCAGCATTGGCCGACACACGTTATCGGATTTTTTGCCGTAAGTGTTCCGCTTTTTATATTACTTCTTTTCGGCGGTATGGGCGGCGGAGATGTAAAACTTTACGCTGCGGCAGGTCTGCTTATAGGCTGGAAACTTGCCCTGCTTTCCATAATACTTGCTTCCGTATTCGGTGCAATAGCAAGTGTTATAATGCTTATAACAGGCAAAGCCAAAGACGGCGGCAAGACCCGCATCCCATTTGTTCCCTTTATCGCATTGAGTATGCTCGTTGTGATATTCTGGGGCAGCGATATAATAAACTGGTACATAACAAAATTTTTCCCTGCTGTATAAAAATAAGCGGCCTGCATTTGCGCAAGCCGCCTTTTTTTATTTCCTCGTAGGCACGATCTCAAGCCAGTAGCCGTCGGGGTCTTCTATAAAATAAATGCCCATTTTCGGATTTTCAAAGCAGATACAGCCCATTTCCTTATGCTTTTTGTATGCCGCATCAAAATCATCCACACGGAAAGCAAGATGAAATTCACAGTCGCCTAAGTTGTACGGCCTTTCCATATCCCGAAGCCATGTCAGCTCCAGCTCAAAAGCCGAATTATCATTACCCATAAAAACGATTATGTATGACCCGTCAGCCGCTGTTTTACGGCGTTTTTCTTTAAGCCCCAAAGCTTCTTCGTAAAAATCCATGCTCTTTTTAAGATCATAGACATTATAGTTTTCATGTACCATTGCAAATTTCATTTTTCTTCCTCCGTTTCAAACACCTGCGGTGCAGATGTAATTTTATAGATATTTTCTCTGCGGGTCTGTCTGTATTCCTCTATACGCTTGTAATTGCCCCAAAAGTGCATGGGAAAGACATTATCCGCTTTTATATTATCCAGAAAAAAGTCCGCACCGCTGCCGCAATGCCCCTCCTGTCTTGGATCGACGGGCAAAAAAGCAATATCGACCTTTTTGATGTCCGCAAAACCTTTTTTTATGATACTTTGATAAGCCGCGGTCATTTTTCTGTTCCAATTCTCGTCATCGCCCTCCCAGTACCAATCGTTCAGGTCGCCCGCATGATATATCACTTTGCCATTGTATTCAACAATAAAAGCCACACCCTCGTCTGTCGATTTAAGCGTT
>JAEEGL016120250.1_pt1 | contig 31544 bp, 28 predicted proteins | sample 9134231 | NCBI WGS metagenome assembly JAEEGL01 (sample SAMN16246548, study PRJNA631951) | gut metagenome | biome: gut microbiome; feature: rumen; material: fiber-attached | host: Bos | place: Iran: Karaj | collected 2018-10 | reverse complement strand
CTACTCTAACAATGCTGCAACATTTCCAAAAATTGATTTTGGTTTAAAACGTACTGAAGTTATTATCCCTATTCCCAAACCAAAGCATACAATCCAGCAGTTCAAGCTGCCTAAATCAGACAGAAACTTTGATTTTTACAACTTAGACATTGGTGAGTTGGAAATGCGAATGTGGGTTGGAAAGCTCAAAGAATCTGATTATTTTGATACAAATCCTGATAACGATGATAGACAGTTGAGCGGCTGGACGATTTCGTATTCACCATCATTTTTAAAGGGACTTACAATTGGCTTTAATAAAACACTTATGTGCTATTGGGCCGATAAATACTGGCAATTCTATCTAAATCCTTTTTATAAAGGTAATGTTGTTAAGACAAACGAAGAAAAACAGGGAGAAGATCAAAAGGCGTCGTTTACATTTGACTGGCTTTTTGAAGAAAACCAGTTTGATTTTTATTCGGAAATTGGTGTAGATGATTATACTTCTAAAGGCTTAAAGATTTATGAATATGCAAGATTTCCATTCCATACAATTACTTATACTGTTGGTATAAAAAAAGGAATTGATTACAAAGATCAACGTTTTCATGGTCTGCTTAATTTTGAATGGAACTGTACAGAAGCAAGCCAGGATTATCAGATGTGGCCTAATTCCGGATACAATTTTGGATTCCATTATCAAATACGTCAGGGCTGGACAAATAAGGGACAGTGGCTTGGTTCTTCTATAGGTTATGGTGGAAACAATCAGTATCTGTCTTATACTTTGTTTACTCCTTTTGGTTACGAAAAGCTTTTTGTGGGACGAAACAATCCTGACAACAACTTTATATGGTCTAAGTGCGTAGAAGGTTCATCTACATATAACGCAGTACATTATTTTACCGCATTTAAGGCAAATCTTTATGTTGGAATTGAAAGCTTGTGGTATGTTATTCCTGATTTGTCGGTCAAAGCTTCTTTTATGTATGACTTGCTGATAAATCCTATGTATAATCCTGGATTATCTTCAAATGGTGCTTACAGGGAATATACGTATATAAATAACTTTGTGTTTGGGATGACGGTGAAGTATAGGTTTTAATTTATTTTTTATATAAAATTGGTTCACCAAAATTATAATCTTTTTCGCTTTTTTTCCCTAATAGTTCATTTAAGTATTTAGGACTACAACCATCTCCTGGTCGAACAGAACGGATATTATTTTCTGTAAAAGTCTCACCTTTCTTTATGCTTTTACAGGCAAAAAGTGAACGTGAAAACTTTCTGTTCTTTTTCATTTTATCGGAAAGTTCATAACTTACTTGTCCCAAACATTCTTCTGTTTCACGGATTCTTTTTACCATTTCAGCGAACTCATCTTTTTGCATTGAAAAAGCTGCATCTGGTCCACCTATTGAACGGTCAATTATAAAATGTTTTTCTATTACTCTTGCTCCTAAGGCAACAGCAGTACATGCTGCAACATTTCCCGTTGAATGGTCTGATAAACCGACCTTGCATCCAAATCTCTGTGCCATATCCGGAATAGTCATCAGATTTGCTTCATTTAGTGGAGCAGGATATGATGATGTGCATTTTAATAGAGTTATATCATCATTTCCAGCTTTATGACAGGCATCTACAGCGTCCTGTATTTCTTCCATTGTTGCAATACCCGTTGACATAATCATTGGATGACCTTTGCGTGCGGCATATTCAATTAACGGGGTATCTACAAGTTCAAAAGAAGCAATTTTAATTATAGGATTGTTCAGCCTTTCCAAAAAGTCAACAGCAGTTTTGTCAAAAGGAGTAGAAAACAATGGTATATCCAGAGATTTTGCATAATCAAAAAGTTCCTGATGCCATTCCCAAGGAGTATACGCCTGCTGATATAATTTATATAAGGTTGTACCGTCCCATAGGGTTCCCTGTTTTATTTGAAAATATTCATTATCACAGTTCAGTGTAAGGGTATCTGCTGTATAAGTTTGAATTTTTACAGCATCTGCTCCGGCTTCTTTTGCGGCTTTTATTGATTCAAGTGCAATTTCTTTTTTATGATTATGATTTGCCGAAAGTTCAGCGATTATAAATGTTTTATTTTCCATATTGAATCCTTGAAACTTTAAATTTCTTTTTTATATGTATTTACTGATGACTTTAATTCAAAACCTTCTTTGATAAATAATTTATTTGATGCCATGTTATCTGCTTTTACTTCTGCAATAATCGTTTTTATATCTTTCCATTGATTATGCAGCATTTCAATGCCTGATTGCATAAATTGATTTCCTATTCCTTTTCCCCGAAATTTTTCTGTTATACTTAAAGAAATAATACATTCGTTCGAAGTCTTCTCTTCTCTATTAAATCTTATCTGCCCTATAAAATTATTTTCTGTATCATCATCAAAAACAAGCAGGAAAAGGATATTATCATTTTTTACTGTATTCTTATACCATTTTATATGATTAGAATATTCAATTTTATTTTGATTAAAGGAAACACTTCTTACTAAAGGATCATTAGAAAGAGAAAAAACCAAATTACAATCTTTTTCAGTATCTAAAGCTTTTCGTATTATCATATTAAAACAATTTACTCAAAAATTTATAATCTTCCTTAAACTCTATTAAATTATATTTATTATCTCTTTTTGCTTCATTCGTAATCATTCCACAATCTGGAATACCTTTTAATAATTCTTTTAATGGAAAACTCCCCTTTCCATAATGCAGATGACTGTCTAATTCGCTATTATAATCACCATCTGTTAAATGATATACTCTTGGATTTAATTTTTTCAGTTCTTCAATAAATGATATTGGATTTTTTTTGAGTGTATTCGCAGCACATATTGCATGTCCAAAATCCAGACAGAAACCCGTTCCTTTTCCCAAGCCATCGATTATAAGTTTTAAATCACCATATATACTGCCTACACAAGTACTTTCATCAAGTCCACGAACAGGTTTATTTTCTATAAGAAAACGTTCATCTGCAAAAGGTGAAAGCTGTGTAATTACCTCTGCAGGAATACCATTAGTTCCTGAATGAAATATTATATATTGTGCTTTTAATTCATCAGCGAATCGAATGGCTTCTGCAATTTTTTCTTTATTTAATACACGTGCTGAAACATTAGCAAGATTTAAGCCTGCAACAGAATGTGGAGCATGAATTCCAAATGGAATACTAAACTGTTTCCAATATGATATTACATCTGAATATGTTTCTGGAATTGTAAAAAGTTCAATATACTGAAAAACACCTTCATCATAAAACTTAAGTATTTCGTCAGTATATTGAATATCTTTACTACCGATTTTTAAACCGATTTTGAACATCTTTTTACTTAATATTTCTCTTAAATACAGGATCTACTTTTCCTCCGCGAAGGATTCCGTCAAGACTGTCTGCATCTACAGCTTTTCTAATCAAAGCAAAAGCCTTGTCAGTTGCATCAAGATAAGCCTGAGCTTCCTTCTCTGTATGAGAACCACTTAAATTATAGATGGCAAATACAAGTATTCCGTTTTCAATCATTGTCTGTGAATAAATTGACTGAATATCAAGATAAGATAATTTTCCATGACCTTCAAATGCAACACCACAATGAGCCGGCATTCCGCTTACAGACAAAACATCCTGTAATGAATATTTTTCAATCAGATTTGCAATACCTTCTTTCTGTATTGTTCCGATTTTATTTATATGCTCATAGAAGCCGGGTTTTTCAAGAATAGATATTGTAGCCAGAGCTGCAGCCATTGGAACACTGTCGCCACCAAAAGTTGTAGAAACAAATACTCCATGTTCAATCTGTTGTAGAAGTTCTTTTTTTCCTGCAACAGCAGAAATTGCATAACCATTTCCCATTCCTTTACCAAAAGCTGCTAAATCTGGTGTAACACCATACAACTCAGACGCACCGCCTAATGCATAACGGAATCCAGATACAACTTCATCAAAAATAAAGATTGCACCGTATTCATGTGTTAATTCTTTCAGAGCCTGCAAATATCCTTCTTTTGGTCCATTTGACTGAATTGGTTCGAGAATTACAGCTGCAACTTTTCCTTTATTTTCTTCAAGTTTAGCTTTTATATCATCTAAATCATTGTATACAAAAGTCTTTGTCAATTCGCAAACTGCTTTAGGAACACCTTTATTATTTTCACTTGCACCAATTGACCAGTCATGCATGCCATGATAACCGCTCATAAGAACTATATCACGTCCTGTATAAGCACGTGCAAGACGAATTGCCGCTGTTGTTGCATCACCACCATTTTTTACGAAACGAACCATTTCTGCACATGGAACAACCTGGCAAAGTTTCTCAGCAAGGTGTACTTCAAGTTCGGATTGCAATGAACCGCTCGAAAATTTCTTTACCTGATTAATGACGGCTTCATTTACAATTGGATTATTATATCCTACAGTAATTGGGCCTAATGCACACATATAGTCTATAAATTTGTTACCATCAACATCGTAAATGTAACAACCTTCACCGTGATCCATAAAGGAAGGAGCAATGCCGTTACAGAAGTAGCGGTATGACTTACTAAACGTTTGAGCTGCAAGCGGAGAAACTTTTACTTCCCGTTCCAACAGTTCGTTTGATTTCTTGAAACTCTGCATTTTATATACCTCTTTTTTTATGCATGTAGCAATTTATATTTTATTTCAGCCATTTTCCAATCATCAGGAGTATCAATATCCTGACATTCTGTCTCATCAATAATATAAGCGAATGTTTTATTTGGAACTAATGTTTTTTCTTTTAATAAAACATCTGTTTTACAATAATAAAACATTCCAACGTCAAAATATTTAGGATTCAAATCTTGTGAACGAATTTTCTGTGCTTCTCTATCATTTGGAATAAGCAGACCATTTTCAATTTTCATTGCCCATTCAATTGGCGACGGAAATTTACATACAGGTTGTAATGCATCTGCGTTTCCATTTTTCATCGTATTATATGCTTCGATTAAAGATTTTGAAGTTAAAAATGGAACACAAGGATAAATACAGCAGATTTCATCGAATTTTTTACCAATTTTTTTATATTCTGCAAGTACTTCTTCCAGGACATCATATGTTGTTGCAAAATCATTTGCAGTTTTTTCACTTCGCATAAAAGGAACACTTGCTCCATATTTTCTTGCTACATCAGCAATTTCTTCGCTGTCTGTAGAAACCATAATTTCATCAAAAATATTTGCATTTTTTGCTGCTTCTATTGCATAAGCAAGCATTGGCTTTCCATAAAAATCTTTTATATTCTTTTTTGGAATTCTTTTTGAACCACCACGAGCTGTGATTATTGCAATCATACTCATTTTTTTACCTGCCATAGAGAAGGATTTATATATTTTTCATCGGAGATTGCAAACTTACTGTAATCGGTATCTGAAACTGTTGAATTATATGCTTCGACAATTTCCTTTAAATCCTGCAATCTTGTTACACCCAAAACCATTTTGTCTACACGTTTCTGTTTTTTACCAAAGTTTAAGGTATGTGCTAATCTAGGTTCGGGGATTGATTTTATAGTCTCTTTTATAGGATTAAAATACTCAGGAATATCTTCCATAAGAAGAAGACCTTGTAAAAATGTAGAACGAGTATGTACTTCAACATTCTTTTCTTTCAATTTTTGTAAAAGAGGAATAAAACTCTGATCCAGAATATTCATTGGAAACTGAACAATCTCAATTGGATATCTGTCTAACAAAGAACTTAAAACAGCTGGAGAATAAACGCTGACACCTATTTTATCAACAAGTCCCTGCTTCTTATAATCTTCAAATTGTTTCCATGTGACATCATTACACTCATTTTCCCTATGAAACATAAGACCATAAACTTTAGAAAGTTTTAGATTTTCGAGAGATTGCTCAAGACGTGCATTTCCTATAAGTTTAGTTATTACTTTGAAGTTTGATAAATCAAACTGACTAAGAACTTTTTCACTTTCGCCATAGCCTTGTGCAGTATCAAGTGTATCAATTTTATTTTCTTTGCAGAAATCAAGGATTTTCGATATTTCTTCAGGGGAAACTTGTCCTACTGTATTTGAAATACCATAATTCATTCCAAATTGAACAGTTCCTAAAGCAATTTTCATCATTCAATTACTTCCTTTACCGCTTTTATTACATTTTGAACATCATCATCAGAAAGACCAGGATAAAGCGGTAATGACAGCTCCTGTTCGTAATATTTTTCTGCAACAGGATAATCACCGTCTTTATAACCGAATGTTTCTTTATAGAATGGTTGTGTTGGAACTGGAATATAAAGAACCTGGGTTCCAATTCCTCTTTCCCTAAGTTCTGCCATAACCTGAACACGAGTTTTTCCTAAAGCTGAAAAATCAATTTGCGTTGCATACAGATGGAAACATGAACTTACATTTTCTGGTTCTACAGGAGTTTTTAAATATTTCATTCCGGCAAAAGCTTTATTGTAAGTTGCAACAATTTCACGTCGACGGCGCTTAAAAAAATCAAGTTTCTGGAGCTGTGAATAACCAAGGGCTGCCTGCATATCAGTCATACGGTAATTAAATCCAAGCGACTGCATTTCGTAATACCAGGGGCCAGGATTCTTTTTGAGAAGCTTTTCATCTTTTGTTGTACCGTGACTTCTAAGCATTAAAAGCTTTTGATACAGCTTATCACTGTTTGTTGTTACAGCCCCCCCCTCACCTGTTGTAATTGTTTTTACAGGATGGAATGAAAATACAGTCATATCAGAATACTTGCAGTTTCCAACATACGAACCATCCGGATACTGACTTCCAATTGCGTGTGCTGCATCCTCAATAATATGAAGATTATGGTTTTTAGCAATTTCACTAATTCTATCCATTTCACAAGGTAAGCCTGCAAAATGTACAGGAATTAAAAGTTTTGTCTTATCTGAAATATGTTTCTCAATTTCTGTTGGATTTATGTTATAAGAAACAGGATTTATATCTGCGAATACAGGCTTAATTTTGTTGTATACCATACAATTGCTGGATGCAAGAAAAGTATTCGGCGTTGTGATTCCTTCTGAACCTTCTTCTAATTCCAATGCAGCAACAGCAATATGCAACCCGGCTGTAGCATTAGAAACCGCTACACAATATTTTGCCCCGGTTATCTTACAGATTTCCTGCTCAAATTGAGTAACGAAAGGCCCCTGTGTTAGATAATCTGACTTAAGAACTTTTACGACAGCTTCAATATCGGAGTCGTCTATATATTGATGACCATAACCTATCATTATATATACCTGCTTATTATACTTATAATATTTATTTTTATAATCTTAAATATATAACATTGAAAGAAACTCTTCAACATTAGTGGATTTTTTTTTGAAATTATAAAATCTATTAAAAAAACTTTATTTTACATCAATTATATAAAATGATTCTTTTTCAATTACAATTATATACTTTTTACTCAAAGTTTTTGCAATGTCTTTCATGTTATCTAGTGTTATCTTCTCTCCACATACAGCAGGTGGAAGTGAATAACCTGAAAATTCTTCATATTTTCCAAGACACTGATCATTTCCAAGATAAAACATTCCATTTTTTATATACATTGCATTTATTACAGGTAAACCTGTATATGCACTCGCAGAAAGATATGGATTTATAAAATAAGTCTTGTGCCCTGTTACTACATTAATAAAATATTTTTTTATCATAGAGTAATCATCACATAAGAAAATACAATAATCTTTTCTATTTTTTCTTGTAATACTGTTTATTTCTGTAAACATTTTATAATTTAAATCTTCCAAAACTGGAGATTTATCAAATACTCTTTTAACTTTGTCGGCTCTGTTATCTAGATTTATTGTTTCTTCATCGAGTCTTGAATACAGAGTTTCTTTTAACATTCTATGCAAAGGAATGTGATTTAATTCATAAACTAATATTCCAGTTGTTAATAATAAAAGTATTATATTAATTCCAGCTAACTTTTTTGAATTATATGATAAACTTAATTCTATATTTAACTTATTTATAATAGTTGTTATAAACTTTTTAGGAATATTCATTGCAATTATAATTATTAAATATTCAAAAATTATTGGATCTACAAAATAAATAGCACTTCCTCCATCAATTTTTAACAGTATTCCTGGAAGACAACTTATTATTGTTGTTATAATAACGGTTTCAATAATTAAATTTTTTGTCTCATTTTCTTTTGCAAAAATGAAAAATATTTTTTTGGGTTTTTCAAAAATAATAAGAATTACGATTGGTAAAGCTAACAGAATATAATGCAAAACAGAGAAAAAACCATTTTTACAATAATGCTTTACATAATGAAATAATTCTATAGAACTTCCGGAACTTTCAGGATTTGGAAAACTTACAGATACATTTGATGTAATATAATAATAACAAATGAAAATACAAGAATATAAAATACTGAATAACCATTTTTTATTAGAACGTAAGTTTTTACGGAAAATATAATAGCTTATTCCTACAAAAAACATACATCCAGTTGAAATCTTTGAATATGAGAGTAATATAATGAACATTGGGATTAAAAGAATAAGATTAATATATTCAAAATATTTGAACTTTTTATATCCAAAATCAATAATACAGAAATACAAAAATAAAAAAATCAAAGAAATACAATAAGATTCACCATTAAGCCAGATTCCATGGAATAAACCTGTATTATTACTGTTATAAAAAAATAATAAACAAAAAATAATTGCTATAGAATCAGCAAAAGAAAAAGTTATGTCATTTTGTAGAAAACTCTTTGCTATAAGGATTGTTTTTTGAAGCAGATATAAAAAAATAGGAAAAGCAATAACAGGATAAATAAAGTTGTATGTTACAAAACATGGAATATTTAATACTCTTGAAATAACTGATATTAAAAAATGAGATAAAGCATGATATGAAATAAATACCGGGGCATTTAAGTTTATACTTGGATATCCATTTGTTATAAATGATTCTGCAATAGCTGAATGATACAATGTATCAATGAAAGTTCCACCATTAAAAAATATTTTCATTGAATCAATCAGCAAATATGATCTGAACCAGGATTCATAGATAATCCATAATGAAGTTGTTACAAAAAAGAAAAACAATACAATTATTTTACAAACAGATTTTGAGTTTCTTAACTGCTTGTTTTTTATAGATTTAATTAAATATCTGTAAAATAAAAAAGACCATAAAAAAACGAAAATAAAATCAACAAAAAGAACCTTTGATACAAATGGAAAGCCGCTTTTAAATAATGCAACAAAAGCAAAACAGAATTGTTCGACAGCAAGAATTAAAGGAAATAAAAAAAGACTTATTGTAAAATTATCTTTTCTTTCTTCATCATTATATGTCATTTATAAAATCTCCACATTATAAAAAACTTTAATCATATTTTTAAAGATTTATTATATTGTTTTTAAACTCAAAGAAAGAAAGCCGGTTATTAAACTCTTCTCTACTAAGATACTGTACTAAAGCATTATGTTCTTTTTTGCAATCATCATATAAATCTTTAAAATAAAAGAATATTGGTTCATATTTAAATTGTGTCATATAAAGATTTGTTGAAGATATTTCGCAAAAATATATTTTCATTCCTGACAGATAAGGCAATAAAACTTCAGCGGGTATTTTCTGATCGATTTCAGAAACTGTTACATTTGAATTAAAATGATATTCAGCCTTATCTCTAGGATGTCTTTTTATCAGAATATTTTTAAAATTTTCATTTATATAGTTTTCAATTGAGTTTACATATTTTGTTGAATCTGTTACATAATCGCTGATTGGAGTTGTTAATAAAATACAATCCTTTTTTTCAGAAAAGAACTGCTCAATATCAGGATACATAATTGCAATATTTTTTTTCAATAGATCTATATCTGTTGAAGTCATATCAAATAAAACCTTCATTTCTTTGTATTTTTTATACAGCATTTTATCTGGATGACTACAATATTTTATACAGTTTTTTGTTGTTCTTAATGGGAAATAATGACCTGTATTTGAATATCCAAGAACAGAAAGTAAATAGCCCTGAACATCAAAGAAATTATGAATATGACTGAATATATTCGAATATTTTCTATTGATGTAATCTCCCATTCCGTCTTCCAATATAACAATTTCTTTTTCTTTACCAAAAAGACAGAACAATCCTGAAATAAAGCCGACATCAGTAAGAATTACAGCTGTATCAAAATCAAGTCCGTTGATATATGATGCTAACATTTTTTTTGCAAAAGCTTTTTGTCTGCCGATGACAGCATAGCAGAACATTTTCAAGAACAGGCCAATTTTTTTCTTTAATGAGAGTGAATCGAATGGAATTGAATCTGAATATATCTCTTTAAAAATATTCATTTTTTTACATTCTTTACTTAAATACTCTCCTTTGTAAGAATTAGGCAAACAAAGAGCATACCATTCAATATCTTTTCCATAAGTGCAGTAATACCAAAGAAACTGGTAAACATTATGAGGATCATAAATTACCGCAAGTCCCTTTTTCTTTCCATCATTATTTTCAATTAACTTTTTACTCATTTTTTTACCCTTTTACAATCAATCATTATACATATCAGAAAAATAATTTCTAAAACTATAAGGATTCACATCGTTATCTTTTAAAAGAGAATCAGCACAACTGTTTAATAAATCATAATCCATAGAAACTCTGTTCTTTTCACAGTAAGCAATTATAAGGCGCATAGGATCTACTTTTTTTTCGTTACTGCACTTATAAATATCCTTTAAGAAACTTGTATGGAAGCCGGTATAACCGCATATTAAATCCAACGGATGCATTGGCGAATGATTTGTAGTATCTTTTATACAATCATATCCCCATTCCAAAAGGCAAGGAATATCAATATCTTTACAATAACCTTTCTTTCTCAAAGCCATAATTAATTGTTCTGCGGGAGCATTTCCTATACTTCTGCCTAACCCCTGAAATGTACAGTCAATATATTCAAAACCAAGTTCAATACATTTTAAGCTGTTTGATACTGCAAGTCCGAGATTATTGTGACCATGAAATCCAAGCTTTACATTTGTTTTCTTACTTGTGGTTTCATAAATCTTGCTTATATCATTTTCCATCATACAGCCGGCTGAATCTACAACATAAACTATATCAGCTCCATTATCATTTGCCATCTTTGCAGCTTCTGCAAATTGTTCAGGAGAAACTACATAAGATTTCATATAATTTGTCATAACCTGAAGGTTATTTTTTTTAGCTTCTTTTATATATTCAACAGCCTTATTCGGTGAGTCTGCATTTACACCAACCCTTACAAAAGAAACTCCATTATCTTTAGCCTTTTTCAAATCATCAAAGGTTGCAATTCCGGGAATACAGAAAAAACCATATTTTGCTTTTTTTAAGGTTTTGTTTGCAATTTCCATATATTGTTTATCTGACAACAGAGATTCGCCATGTTCCTTAGAACTTGCATTCAGTCCAAGTCCATGACCAATTTCAATATATTCAAATCCAAGTCGTTCAACTTTTGAAATTATTTTTATTAAATCTTCTTCTGTCCATTTAAAATTTACGGAATAACTACCGTCTCTTATTGTTGTATCAAAAAGGGTCATTTTTATTTTTTCTCTCCTTTTATAATTGTTAGAATTTCATCTTTATTTCTATATAAAATTAATAATAATAAGCAAAGTATAATTATATAGACAATATACCGCAAAATTGGATTATCATAAACTATAAAGAAGATTACACAACCTAAGATTATAGTTGCAAAATACAAAATCATATATTTTATGCTATATATTCTCTTATGAATCTTATTAATTACTGCAAAAAGAATAATACATAGAATTAAATATGAAAATAAAGATGTATAGCTTGCTGCAATTGCACCGATTTTTCTTATGAAGATATAATTTAATATAATATTAATTAAAGCTGCAACCGCAACGCACAAAGATATTCTTCCTGTCTTTTTATAAAACTCCCCGATTGATGATTCTATGTTAACAATGACTATCAGACTTGAACCAGCAACAAAAGGAGGAATATATCTGAAATCCCAATAGTTTTCCGGGGCAAGTATTTTTATTACTTCCGGAGCAATCATTAAAAGACCATAGGCAAGAAAAGCAAAAAAGAACAAATACCATTTTTCTATTTTGTGTATATTTTCTGTATGGGAAGAATCTAATGCATGAAATAACCATGATTGATAAGCTCCACCCGTAGCCTGTAGAAAAGCATATAAAATATTACCTATCAGATATACTAATCCATATACAGCAGTAGCTTCTGCTCCTACAAAATGAGTAATCATAATATGATCGCTCTGTTGCATTATCATATATGATATTGAACTTAAAATTGAAGGTATGGATATTTTTAACGCATATTTATAATAATCAGGCCTTATAACAGAACCGGCTCTGAAAATCATTATTACAAATAATGGCAATGCACAAATAAAAACACCTGAAACACTACCTATTACCCTTTCATAATATGAATTATTTTTGATAGATAAAATAAGGACTACGCTGAACAAAATTTGAAAAAGATTTGGTAAAATCATAAGAAGACTTTTTGTTTTATAATGATTTTCCATATTTTCAAAATTTGAATAAAAGTTTACGACAAAAAAAGAAAAAGCGTGAATAAGAGCAGCTGATATTATTACAATTGAAAAATCCAGTACATTTAGACGTTTTAATACTAAGAAAAAAATTGTTGTAATTATAGAAAAAATTATAAACACAATTAATGATAAAAAAGCTATTGATGCACGGAATTGTTTTCTATTATCCTTAAAATCAAAATAACCGATATTCAAGCCCAAAAATAAATTAGCACCTACGAATGGTGTTAAAAGAGAAACAATTGAATAATAATTTGTATATAATCCATAATTCTCTTGAGTCATAATTCTGGTAAAAATTATGTTACTCAATAAAGCAAAACCTTGTCCTATACAATTTGCAATTATGTAGAACAAAGCAGCTTTTGTGTATGAGTTTTTCTTTTCGTTCATTTATATTTATCCAATAATTCTTTTACAACACTTATTATATATAAAATATCTTTTTTTTCATATCTTTGGTCTAATGGCAAGAAAAGTGTATTATTTTTTAATGACAATTCAAAATTTATGTTAGCTTCCTCTGTATCCATGTTCCATAAAGTTGGAACATAAATCTTTTTTTCAACAAGTTCTTTTTTTATATTTTTTCCAACATTAAGCGGATAAACATACGGAATACTATTAGGTTCACATTTAATACTATTTATGGATTTAAATGCTTTCTGGTAAATTTTAAAATTCTTTTTTCTTATTTTTTTAATTCTTTTATAATCTATTAAGGATAATAATTTATGTGAAAAAATTGATATTCCTGAATAATTATTATTCAAAAAATTATCAACTTCTTTTTTTTCACTATAACAACTGTTAGTTCCCTCTTCTAAAGATTTTATAAGATAATTTGAGATTGAATTTGAATATGATTTTTCATAAGGATTTTGTATAATTTTTGAAGTAATTAAATATCCTCCATCAGGTACTCCAAAAAACTTTTTGCAGGAATAAAGATTATAAACATTTTTTCTTATTATGGGTTTGAAATAAAATGAATGTGCATTATCAATTATAAAAATAGTATCAGAATTATTTATAATATACTTTCTAATTTCAGTATCCATGATACCAAAATAATTTACCAGATATATAACTTTTCCTTTTAAATTATTTAAAACAGGTAATAAATCCTTTGAAATATTATAAAAAACAACATTAGAAAAATTCTTTTTTATTTCAGCAATTACATTCGGACATAAATAATATGGTACTAGAATGTCTTCTTGTTCTATATCTTTCTTTATTAATGATATTGCGGCTTTTACTGTATTAAATGAAATTGTATTATAGTTTTGATAATAACTCTTTTTCTTATTACAAAGAATTAATTCAATTGGTAAAAAACCGCCATACTCATTAATATTTGATTCCATTTTTTAATCCACATTTATCTTTTCTTTTATTATAAACTGAGGTTGTCTATTCAGGCTGATGTAAATTCTTCCGACATATTCTCCAATTAAACCTAAAAACAAAAAAGAAAAACCAAATAAGAACAGTATCACAGCTAAAGTTGAAGCATAACCAGCAGGCATTTCTGGATTAATGATTTTTCGTATTATAATAAAAGTTCCATAAATAAAACCAATGAATGCAATTATTAATCCAGAAATTGTAGCAAAACGAAGTGGCTTTATTGAAAAATTTGTGAATCCATTTAACCAAAGATTTATCATTTTAGACAAAGAATATCCTGATTTTCCTGATAATCTTTCTCTATGAGAAACTGAAACGTTGCATGCATTTTTAGAAACTCGTAACATTAATCCACCTAAATAAGGATATGGATTTTCATATTTCAGCATATCATCTGCTACAAAACGTCTTATACACCAAAAAGTTGTAAGTTCAAGCCCTTTTGGTTTACTGATAAGACTTGTAGCCATTGTTTCATTTGCAAATGTTCCCAGTTTTCTAAAAAGAGAACGTTTTTCTCTCACAGCATACTTGGCTTCTACAATATCATAGCCTTCTTTTATTTTTTCAAATAATTTAGGAAATTCATTAAATGGAGTCTGGCCATCATCATCACCACATACAATATAGCTGCCTTTTGCATAATGAAGTCCAGCCATAACAGCAGATGGTTGTCCAAAATTTCTTGCCAGATTAAGACCTTTTATATGTTTATCTTTTTCAGCAATTTCTGTTATTTTATTATATGTAGTACCATCCGGTGAACAGTCATTTACAAGAATTATTTCATAATCATATTCTGCAAATGAATTTATCATTGTATCTCTTATTTCATCTACTACAGCCGAAATTGTATTCGTTGAATTGTAGCAAGGTATTACAAAGCTAATAGTTTCTTTACTCATCAAAAACAACCTTTACATTATTTAATATATAATTCATTTGATTTTTAAGTTCATCAAAATCGGTTCCACCTATTATAAAATGACCGGGACGCATTCTTCCATATTTTAAATCTTCCAATATCTGTCCGGGCTTTACTTCCAGCTGAAAATCTATCATATTTGGATTTGTTTCCAGAATATCTCTACCAACAACATTTTTTACTTTTCCTTTTCCAAAATCAAAAAAACGCATTATTGAATAATGATTTTCCAGATATTCTTTATTAAACTTTGGAAGTTCAACTTTTTCTCCCAAAGCTTGACGTATTAAATATTCATAGTTGTCAATACCAGACATAAATGGAACAATTTTTCCAGAAAGATTACTTCCGCCACCTCTTGCTCCAGATTCAATTAAATAAAACTTTCCGTTTTCGCATTTATATTCAGAATGAGTAAGTCCAAAAGGTATTCCAGCTGTTTCTATAAGTTTTCTATTTTCTTCACGCATTTTATCAAAATCATATTCAGGATGAAACCATGAATACGTCTGCATTTTTGAAACATTTGGATTTGATTTATACATTTCTTTTATTGAAATTGTCATAGGATGATATTTTCCATTCACAACAAGACCATCAATTGTAAACTCATCGCCGCCAACATATTGTTCAATTAAAAACTCTTTTCGTATATTTGACCACGAAAGAGTTTCTTCATAATGAGTTTTTATGTCAGCTTCAGAACAAACCGTAAAAACACCACGACTAGACTGACTGTCTATAGGTTTGATTATTGCTTTTTTATACAGCTTAAGAAAATCTGCAGCTTCTTCCCAAGATTTACATAACCTAAAATCAGGAACAGAAATTCCATGCTCCTTACAGAAAACACGCTGTTTAGATTTATCTGAAAACAGACCTGCAAGTTCAGTTCCTATACCTTTCAGTCCAAGCTGTTCATTTAAGTATGCAACTGTAGGAACTGCAATATCACTTTGATCTGAAATTACTGCATCAGGATTATATTTTTTTGCTATTTCAAGATTTTTTTTCTTATCCAGTACATTTGCAACTTCACAAAAATCAGCATAAGGAAAAGCCGGAGAGTTTTCATAAAGATTGGAACAAATAACGGTATGCCCCATTTTTTTTGCTTTTTTTATAAGTTCTATCTGCCAGTCTCCACCGGCAATTACCATTATTTTTGCCACGATTAAGACTCCTTAATCTCTTTAATATTATTTAATAATTTGCTTCAAAAAACTTTATTACTTCTTCAATTACAGCACTAACATCTTTTTCTGTCATTCCATACCATAATGGTAAACGTACAAGGCGGTCGCTTTCTTTTGTAGTAAACTTATCGTCACCATAAAAGCGGCCAAATTTTAAACCGGCTGGAGCTGAATGTAGTGGAATATAATGGAATACACAACCTATTTCTTTTTGTTTCATATAGTTAATAAAAGAAGTTCTTTGCTGTAAATCTTTACATTTTATATAAAACATATGAGCGTTATGAACACAATCGGCTGGTATAAAAGGAATCTCTATTTTTTTTGAATCAACTAAAGGTTTAAAAGCTTTAAAATATTTATTCCATACGTCAATTCTTGCATTATTGATTTCATCTGCAACTTCAAGTTGAGCCCAAAGATACGCAGCATTTAACTCACTCGGTAAATAACTGGAACCATAATCAACCCAGGTATATTTATCTATCTGACCACGCCAGAATTTTGAACGGTTTGTGCCTTTTTCACGGATAATTTCAGCTTTTTCTATATCTTCAATATCAGTATTGATTACGATTGCCCCGCCTTCTCCCATACTATAGTTTTTTGTTTCATGGAAAGAATAACATCCGTAATCACCAATTGTACCCAATGCATGATCTTTATATGAAGACATAACTCCCTGAGCAGCGTCCTCTACAACCTTAAGATTATGCCGGTGCGCAATATCCATAATGGTGTCCATTTCACAGGCAACACCAGCATAATGTACAACACAGATTACTTTTGTTTTTTGAGTTATTGCTTTTTCGATGAGATTTTCATCAATATTCATTGTATCGGGACGTATGTCAACAAAAACAATTTTTGCACCACGTTGCACAAAAGCATCTGCAGTTGAACAGAATGTATAACTCGGCATAATTACTTCATCACCGGGATTTATATTACAAAGCAATGCAGCTATTTCCAATGCAGATGTTCCACTTGTTGTAAGCAAAACTTTTTTTGCATTAAACTTTGTTTCCATCCATTCATTACATTTTTTTGTAAATGGTCCATCCCCACATATTTTTTTATTTGCAATTGCTTGAGCAATATATTCAGATTCTTTTCCTACATATGGGGGTATATTAAATGAAATCATATTTGTTCACAGAATATATACAGATTATATATTTCCTACTTTTTCTCTATTTGCTTCAATCCATTTTTGAAGTTCAGGAATTGTCATCCATTCGGTATTATTATCTGATGTATAACTAAAACCTTCTGGAACACGTTTTCCACCCTTAATCATTTTTTCAATTGTGGTAAACTCACAAATCTGAGGAAGAATCTTATAATGCTCTTTATACTCATAAGTATAAAATGCATCTTCAGGACTGATCATTGCTTCATGAAGCTTTTCACCAGGACGAATACCAATTTCAACCTGTTCACAATTAGGGTCTACAGCTTTTGCAATATCACAGATATTCATTGAAGGAATCTTTTTAACATAGATTTCACCGCCTTCCATATCATCAAAAGCATGCCATACAAGTTCTACACCTTGTTCAAGTGAAATCATAAAACGTGTCATTCTTTTATCTGTAATTGTAAGTTTTCCAGTTTTTGCAGTTTCCATAAAAAATGGTATTACAGAACCACGACTTCCCATTACATTACCATAGCGTACTACAGCAAACTTTGTTGATTTTCCGCCTGAATATGAATTACCGGCTACAAAGATTTTGTCTGAACAGAGTTTTGTAGCACCATAAAGATTTACCGGTTTACATGCTTTATCTGTAGAAAGTGCAACTAATTTCTTAACACCTTTATCAATACAGGCATCAATCAAGTTCATTGCACCGTGAACATTTGTTTTTATACATTCAAAAGGATTATATTCAGCAGTAGGAACAATTTTTGTAGCAGCAGCGTGAACTACATAATCTACGCCATCAAGAGCTCGATAAAGACGTTCTTTATCACGAACATCACCTATAAAAAAACGAACTCTTTCATCACCCTGAAACTTTTTGGCCATATTCCACTGCTTCATTTCATCTCGCGAATAAATGATTATTTTCTTTGGATTGTATTTTGCTAATGTCATTGGAACAAATGTATTACCAAATGAACCTGTACCACCAGTGATAAGAATTGTCGAATTACTTAACATAAAAAATGTCTCCTAGTATTATAATAAAAATACTTGTATCAAAAATTATAAAAAAAAGTTATAAAATTATATATTATTTCTAGAAAAAGATATATAGATTTATGAGAACTTTCTTATAAAATCATCTATATTATAGAAATAGTTTTCAACCTCAGCCAATTTATCATATTCCCAATTCCACCAGGCAATCTTTTTTAATGCTTTTATCTGGTCTTCCGAAAATCTGTATTTTATTATTTTAGCAGGGACACCACCAACAACAGCATAATCAGGTATATTTTTTGTTACAACGGCACCAGCACCTATAACGCAACCGTCACCAATTGTAATTCCATCTAAAATAGTAACATTTGCACCTATAAAAACATCATTACCAATTGTAATCTGCTTTTTTTCTTCAAACTTATCTTTTTCTGTTAGCGTAATTCCATTCTGTTTTCTTGTAGAATAAAACATAGGATTAGTTGATAATCCATTTATAGGATGAAGTCCCCATCCACAAATAAGATAAGGACCAATTGAACAAAACTTTCCTATTTTGGTCATTGAAATATGAGAATAAGCCGCAATATATGAATAATCACCTATTTCAACATCCTTCGCTATGTCTGAAGGTTCGTATATTTTTACTGTTGGATTTGAACATTTAGGTTCTGGTTCAGGAATCGGATAGAAAATATGATAAACTTTTTTTAGAAACTGAACTACTTTTTTCATTACGTTTATTATTCCTCATTTATACGTTCAAAAGCATCAACCCATGAATGATCGCTGCAATTATATACATTAACATTTTTATAATCAGCAAATCCTCGTAAATCCCAAAAAGATTCTAAAGCATTTACAGAGCAACGTAAATATTCATGAACTTTAGCAGGTTTCTTACCATTTATATCCAAAGTGGCAAATCTTTTTTTGGTACCATAAAAATGTTTATCAACTATAAATAATTCATTTGTTTTCTGGTCAAGTTCAAGATCCTCATGCCAGGACATATCCATACCTAAAATATAGATTTCTTTATAATTAAGAAAAATCCCCAGATATACACATGTGTTTAATACAGTCTGCGCAGGAGGTGTAACACAGTTTGCATTCCAATTATCGTATAACTGCTTATATTTTGGTTTATCCTTTGTATTGTAGAAATATACTTTAATAAGAGGATTTTTAATTGCATTAACAAGAAAACCTTCTTTTGCAAAATCTGGAACAATAAGATTCATATCCCAATTTATCGCAGACAACTTTTCCACAATTTTTTCAGTTTCTTCCCTTAAACTATCCGATAAATTATCTATTTTTCCAAGATTGGAAGGATCTGCAATAACATATATATTTGGTTTTATTTCAGAAAAGTAATCCGTGTTACAAAAATTATTTACAGCAATACAATCATTGTTCTTTGTCTGCTCTTTATATTTTATTATTGATTTGGAAAAAGAAGGTCCGTTTCCTAAAATAATAAGTTTATCAGATTTTTTATGTATGTTTTTAATAGTCGAATAAGATTTTTCTTTTTTAGAGAAAATCGAAATAATAATTTTACAGAGTTTTATAAAAACAGGTGGGATAAATAATTTTATGATTTTTTTTATCATCTCTTTCATATAATCCTCATTTTATTTATTTTACTATTATTTCCGGTATATAACTCTGTATAGAACCTCTAGAGTTTCCTCTTGGACTTAAAGTATCTGTTACAGAGAAAGTACATACATCCAAAGGAGAATCAACATCAAACTGTTTTAGATTATATTTACTTGCAAAGTTCATATAAACAGTATAAGTTCCGTTTGATAAAGAACCAGGTCTCAGGCTAATATCAATGGAATGTTCTCCTATTTCAATGTTAGACATAGAACCTTCTTTACATTCATCTGAATCAAAAATAATAACGGGCTGCCTGTCTGAATTGTAAATAGCAAAATATCCATAAAGTCCGCTATCTTTTGCCCTGTATATAGTGTCTATATGAATACATATTGGTTTTTGTGCTTCAAATGTTGATAAATTATTTCCTTCTTCATCCTGCATAAAAACAGATTTTACCTGGAAAGTTTTTGATTCATCTTCTGGAAATACTTTGAACGAAGATAAACTCATTCCAATAGAATCTGTGAGGTAAAAATGGATACATTCATCAATATCACCGGTTTTTATTATCTGTCCTTTTTCCAGTACTATACCTTTATTACAAAGATTTTTTACCTGCGCCATATTATGACTTACAAAAAGTACAGTTCTTCCCTGCCCGCTTGAAAGCTCATTCATTTTGCCAAGAGCTTTTTTCTGGAAAGCAGCATCGCCAACGGCAAGTACCTCATCTGCAATCAAAATCTCGCTGTCCAAGTGAGCAGCAACAGCAAATGCTAAACGTACGTACATACCACTTGAATAACGTTTTACAGGAGTATCTATATGTTCACCAATTTCGGAGAACTCAATTATATCATTTACTTTTTTATCTATTTCCGAATGAGACATTCCAAGAATTGCACCATTCATATAAATATTTTCTCGTCCAGTAAGCTCAGGGTGAAAACCAGTTCCAACTTCAAGAAGAGATGCAATTCGCCCCCGGATTTTTATATTTCCTTCCGTAGGACTTGTAATTTGACTTAAGAGCTTTAATAATGTTGATTTTCCAGCTCCATTGTGACCGATTATTCCTATCCTGTCACCTTTTTTTATTTCAAAGTTTAAATCCTTTAAAGCCCAGAAACCTTCTGCAGTTGGATCATATTTACTTCCAATTTTTGCATGAGGATCTTCTTTACCGCGTTTTCGTGCCATCCAGCTTTGAATATCACGAAACAAAGTTCCATTATTTATTACACCAAGTCTATAATACTTTGAAAGATTTTCAACTTTGATTACAATATCGTCACTCATTAAAATCTCCTGAATAACCTCAATTTAAATGACATCAACAAAGTTTCGTTCATTTCTTGTAAATAAAATCAATCCCAATAATGTAAGTACAACAGTCATTCCAATGCTTGTAAGAATCATTGATAAATCAAGATTTCCAGCACCATAAAATGCAATTCTGAAAAACTCTATCGGTGCACACATAGGATTAGCATAAGCAAGCCAACTGAAACGTTCTGGTATTTCAGATAGAGGATAAACAACAGGAGTTGCATACATTGCAAGCTGTATTCCAAAAGCCAGAAGAATGTTTAAATCCCTATACTTTGTTGTAAGAGAACTGATTATAAGTCCAAGACTTCCACCCAATAATCCAATCCAAAGAACAACAAAAGGAAATAAAAGCGCATACCAGCTTAAATGAATTGAAGCATGCTGGAAAAAATAAGAGTATATATAGATTGCTACAAGCAATATACATTGAATTGCAAGTTTTATAATGTGGAATCCACATGTTGCAATTGGAGAAGTAAGACGTGGAAAATATACTTTACCAAATACATTTTGATTTGCAGAAAAAGTTTGAGCACAACTATTTAAACATGAAGTAAAATAAGTCCAAAGCATAGTTCCTGCAAAATAAAATAGAATAAAAGGTATTCCATCTGTACCAACCTTTGCCATCTGTCCAAAAACAAACATATACATTACCGCAGTAATCAATGGCTGTACAAGATACCATATTGGACCTAAAATTGTCTGTTTATAAGTTACAACGAAATCTCGTTTTATAAACATTTTGATAAGATAACGGTAATCCCATACATCGCGCAAATGAAGATCAAGGAGTCTTTTCTTTGCCGTAATAACTTTATCCCATTGCTGTTTATCTTTTACTACTTCTATTTCTTTTTTACTCATTTTCTTACATCCCCACTAAGAAAATCCTTATAGCTTATTTCTACCCCTTCGCGAACATCTACCTTATACTTCCACCCCAACTCACTCAATCTGGTCACATCACACAATTTTCTTGGAGTTCCATTCGGTTTTGAGCTGTCCCATTCAATTCTGCAAGTCCGGCCACTTGAAGCAACATCTGCATATACAATATCACGTACATTTTCTGCCAATTCGCGTATAGTGCACTCTTTTCCAGTGCCAACATTTACAAAATCACCTGTTGGAGTTCGTAAATCAGAAGCATTTTTGTTTTCCATAAGATAAACAACAGCATCTGCAAGGTCGCCTGCATACAAAAACTCGCGTAAGGGAGAGCCATCACCCCAAAGATGAACAACATCTTCACCGCTAACCTTTGCTTCATGAAACTTACGTATTAAAGCTGGAAAAACATGACTTCCTTCAAGCTCGTAATTGTCGCCAAGACCGTAAAGATTAGTTGGCATTACGCTCAAAAAGTTTGTTCCATATTGTTTGTTATAAGCAGTACAAAGTTTTATTACGCTTATTTTTGCCAATGCATAAGCATCATTTGTTGGTTCAAGAGGACCCGTTAAAAGTGATTCTTCGCGGATAGGCTGTTCTGCCATTTTTGGGTAGATACAAGTACTTCCAAGATTCATCAGCTTTTTTACACCATTTACACGTGCTGCTTCCACCACATTAAAACCAATCACCATGTTCTGATAGATAAAATCAGCCGGATAAGTAGAGTTTGCTCCAATTCCACCAACATGAGCCGCAGCAAGAAAAACATATTCCGGCTTTTCAGCAGCAAAAAACTCATTTACCGATGCCTGATTCAATAAATCAAGCTCTTTATGAGTGCGTGTAACAATATTTGAATAACCTTTTTCTTTAAGGCAACGCAAAATTGCACCGCCTACAAGTCCACGATGTCCTGCTACATATATTTTTGCATTCTTTTCCATAAATCAGCCTGCTTAAATTACCAGCTTAACGTTGATGTAAAGTCTTTTCCGCTCTTACATATTCCATATCATGCTTCATCATAATACGTACAAGCTCCGGGAATGTAGTCTTTGTAGGATTCCAGCCCAGAACAGTTTTTGCTTTTGTCGGATCTCCAAGCAAGGTTTCTACTTCTGCCGGACGGAAATATTTAGGGTCAACTTCTATAAGAACTTCACCATTTGCCTTGTTATAGCCCTTTTCATCAACACCTTTTCCCTTAAACTCAAGCTCTATTCCGGCTTCCCTAAAGGCATACTCACAGAACTCGCGAACACTATGCTGCTCACCTGTTGCTACAACAAAATCATCAGGTTTATCCTGCTGTAAAATGAGCCACATACATTCAACATAATCCTTTGCATAGCCCCAATCGCGTAATGCGTTAAGATTTCCCAGATAAAGCTTTTTCTGAAGCCCCTGTGCAATTCTGCTTGCTGCAAGTGTAATTTTTCTTGTAACAAATGTTTCACCACGTCTTTCACTTTCGTGATTAAACAGAATACCGTTTGAACAGAACATTCCGTAGCTTTCGCGGTAATTTTTCATAATCCAGAAACCGTACATTTTTGCAACTGCATACGGTGAACGTGGATAAAATGGTGTTGTTTCTTTCTGCGGTATTTCCTGAACAAGGCCGAACAGTTCTGAAGTTGAAGCTTGGTAAATACGACAAGTTTTTTCCATTCCCAAAAAGTGAACGGCTTCCAGAATACGAAGTACACCTGTAGCATCACAGTCAGCTGTATATTCAGGAACTTCAAAACTAACCTGAACATGGCTCTGTGCCCCCAGATTATATATTTCCGTCGGCTTTATTTCGCGTATAAGCCTGATTAAACTTTCACTATCAGTTAAATCGCCATAATGAAGCTTTATGCGTCGTACTTTATGCATATCTTCTATAGCTGTTTCAAGATACAGATGTTCTATTCTTCCTGTATTAAAAGATGATGAACGCCTTATAATTCCGTGAACCTCGTATCCCTTTTCCAATAAAAACTCAGCTAAAAAAGACCCATCCTGCCCGGTAATACCGGTAATAAGAGCAATTTTATTTATCATAATATGTTATTTTAATATTTATATGATGATATGGCAATAATAATTATCAGAACCATTTTTCTTAAGTATTTCTACCCAATGATCCTCAAAACTTTAATTCATATATTTGAAAAAAACAATGTTTACTGTTATAGTTTATTTATCTATCCTTTTTTACAGGGAAATTAAATATGGTAAATTCTTTGTTTTCAATAATCACAATAAATTATAATAATAAAAATGGACTTATAAAAACAATAAACTCTGTTCTTAATCAAGATTTTCAAGATTATGAATATATTATAATTGATGGTGGCAGTTCTGACGGAAGTAAAGAAATAATAGAATCTTATGTTGCAGACTCAAAATATAAAGAACATATTACTTTCTGGTGCAGTGAAAAAGATAAAGGTATTTACAATGCAATGAATAAAGGTCTTTCACATGCCACTGGACAGTTTATCAATATGATGAACTCAGGAGATGCTTTATGCAGCAATATACTTACAAAATTAGCACCAATTGCTGAACAGCATAAAAATGAAATCTTATATGGTGCTGTAAATCTTATTGAAAATGGAAGCTTTACAATGGCAGCTGGCAGAAGTGCTGAGTTTTTACCCCAAAATATGATAGCTCACCAATCATGTTTTGTTCCTTCTGAAATATATAAAAAATATGGTCCTTATGATGAATCTTTTAGAATTGTAAGTGATTATGATAAGTTTTTATGTTTTTATAAAAACCATGAAAAGTTCTTTTATACAAATCTTATAATCGCTGATTATGATTTTGAAGGATTAAGTACTACAAATCTTGAAGAAGTTGATAAAGAGAATATAATTATTAGAAAGAAATACGGATATTATATTGAACCTTCAAAAAAAGAGCTTCGCAAACAGAAGATTAAAAATGATATTAAACGTTTTCTTAAACGGTTATTAAGATGGTAATAATTTAAATATGGATATAATTAATAAATTAAAACTAACAATCGTCGTTCCTGCCTATAATAACGAAAAATACGTGATTGACTGTTTAGACAGCATAAAGGCTCAGACCCTTCAAAACTATGAATGTATAATTGTTGATGATGGTTCAAAAGATAATACCGGTACAATTTGTGACAAATATGCTTCGGATAATCCACAGTTTACAGTTATCCATCAGGAGAACTCAGGTGTTTCTGCTGCTAGAAATGCAGGATTACAGGCTGCAACAGGCGATTTCATCACTTTTGTTGATTCTGATGATTTGATTGCTAATAATACATATTTACATGCAATGCAGACAATAGAATTAGAAAACTGCGATGCTTACTGTTTTGGAATTGCCAGATATACAAAAGACATAACTCCAGTTCTATATGATTTTAAAACTAGTGACCTTCAAAAAATGTATATGGATTATCCTGTATACATGAATTCTGTTTGCAATAAAATCTTTAGACTCCAGCTTTTACGTGAATATGACATTCAATTTGATTCAAAAATTATAACATCTGAAGACCTTATGGTGAGCTTTAAAGCTTTGTCTGTTGCAAAAAAAGTTATTTATACAAATCGGCCTGAATATTTATATAGAGATAATGAAAACTCTGTAACGCATTTATACCGCAACATAACTACAAAACAGTCCAGAAGTGATGAAAATGCTGCAATCTGCCAGAATCTTACTTTATTCTATAAGAAATATAAAGTTAATGGAAAAAAACTCATAAACTTTCTTCAATTACGAGACGCTCTTGGCTACATAGAAGAATATGATTTCTTTTATCCAAAAGAATACAAAAAATATGCTTCTGGAATCAAAATCTGGCCAATTACTTATTCCAAAAAATATTTTTACCTTTCTTTTATGATGAGCTTCCATCTATATTTATTTGTTTATCTATATCATTTTTTTCAGGGATGTAAAAAAAGAGGCTTTTTTAAAATGCTTAAACATTGTATGGGAAAAATCGTTCCTTTACAAATTAAAGATCCAATAAATCATATAATAGAAAATCCAAAACTTGTTCCTTACTATTTCCATACAAAAAGAAGCTCCAGAAAAAATCTTATAAAACTAAAAAATAAAGATTATAAAAGCAACTCACCTTTTTCAAAACTATTGGCAATTCAAATACATATTTTTTATCCAGATCTTTTACCAGAAATATATTTCCATCTTAAAAACATTTTATTTAAATATGATTTATATATAACTACAGATACTCTTGAAAAAAAGAAAGAAATAGAAACTTTTTTCGAAAAAAACGCTTTATCCATAGCAAACATTTTTATAACTCAGGTCGAAAATCGAGGCAGAGATATATGGCCTTTTTTGTACCAGATGCATCAAGTATATAACAAATATGATTATATAATGCATCTTCATACTAAAAAGAGTATTCACAGCTCTGTAGGAAATAAATGGCGTAAATATCTTTATAAAAGCTTATTTGGTAAAAATAATCATCTGGAAAGAATCCTTTTATGTGCAGAAAAAGACAAAAAAATCGGATTTATTGCCCCTTCTCCATATATGAAAGTCATAAGATCATATTATGACAATATTAATAATGAATCATACAACAGGATGATAGATGAGCTTTTATCTAAACTTAAAATCAATATTGACAGACAAAGCATAAAAGAACAAAAGTTTCCTTCCGGCAACATGTTTATTGCAAAAAAAGATGCTATAAAACAATTATTAGATTATCCATTTTCTGCAGCCGATTTTCCCGATGAACTTGGTCAAATAAATGGTACTTTACAGCATATAATTGAGTTTTTCTGGATTTACATTGTTACTTTTAATGGATACCAATACAAGGACTGTAAATAATATGTTATCAATCGCAATGACCACCTATAACGGTGCTAATTATATTTCACAACAGCTTGAATCCATAGCCAGACAAACCATACATGATTATGAATTGGTAATTTGTGATGATTGTTCAAAAGATAATACAGTTGAAATTATAAAAAGTTTTCAGCAGAATGATTCTCGCATTAAGCTTTTTTGCAACGAACATAACCTTGGATTTAAGAAAAACTTTGAAAAGGTAATCCAATTATGTCAGAATGATTATATTGCACTTTGTGATCAGGATGATGTCTGGACAGAAAATCATCTTGAATCACTTCTTTCTAACATCGGCGACAATTATGTTATTGCAGGTAACAATGAGCTTGTGGACAAATCTTTGCAATCTCTGAATCTAACTTTTTTTGATTCTCATCTTTTTTCTATAAATAAATACCCTGCAAACAAAGATGTTTTAAGAAAAATCCTGCTTTCGGGTAACTGTTTTCAAGGAGCTTCAATGATGTTGAAAAAAGATATCATTGAACATTATCTACCTTTACCTGAAAAAATAAACTACCATGATTCCTGGCTTGCAGCATTAGCTTGTTGTCTTAATAAGTTTACCGTTACTGAAACTGTAATTACAAAATACCGTCAACACGAATCTCAGGTTACATCCGGAGACAAAATTAATTCAGGATTCGCTCAGGGAAGAGTTTTTTTCTGTGAAGAATTACTCCACCACGAACCGTCTGCTTCATCTGATACAGTAATAAATAAAATTAAAGATTATTTTTCTAATCTTACAACCACAAAAAAACGTCTTATTCAATCAAAGTTCTGGTTAAATAATTATTCTTACCTCTATCCGGACAGGAACAAAATTAAACTTTTACCAAGATTTTTTAAGTTTATACTTTTTTATAAGGAATAATTAAATCTAAATTTCTTATTCCACTAATTGCCTTATAACCTTAACAGGTATTTTAGAAATTATAAAAGAAATTATAAAGCTGACAATATAAGCAGTAATTGATAATACAAAAGTATCAAAATCAATACCTGATTTTATAAGTCCATATTTTATTACCAATGCAACCAACCTGTGCATACAGTAAATACCAAGTGTATATTTTGTAATAAAACGTATAAACTTACAAACTTTGTCTGGTAATCTTTCAAGAGGAAGTAAATATGCAAATCCAATTAGAAAGAAAGCAACTAGTAAATTATTATTTCTTGAATAACCGAATCCTTCAACCGGTTTAATAAAAGTATACATCAGGAAGAAAACAGAACATAGAGCAAATAGGATAATAAATACTATTCTTTTAATCTTTAATCTATCAAAAACATTATAATCAGCACAGAAAAAACCAAGTACTGCATAAGGAATCATTTCAAATATTCTTCCAAGAGGATTTGATAATTCATAGCGTAAGGAACCGAATAACCATATATTGATTCCAGTATATTGAAGAACAAAAGAAATAAATAAAAGAGAAACTAAGATAATTTTTCTATAAAACATATCTTTACAAAATCTAAAGATAAGAACAATTAGTAATGTTATTACAATTAAATCAAATTGAAACCACATTGAAGCATTTACTACAGAACTATGACCAGTTAAAAGCTGCCAGAATAAATCGGAAATCCGTACTTTTCCCCATATATCGTTTAATTCTGAAATTATTAATTCACCTATTGTAAACAAAAACCAATAAATAAATGCCCAGCCTATATGCGGAATTAACAATCTTATAAATCTTTTTTTAATTTTAATGGAATCATTTTCATAAAAGATTTTTGCACTAAAAAAGAAAGCAAGAAAAAAGAAAACAGGAACGGAAGCTTGTTCCAGTATTTTAAAAGGTGTTAAAACAACTGGAACATCTCCCGACCAGAAATGACATAAAACGACTTCAAAACACATTAACATTCGTAATAAAGCAAGTCCATAATTAAATGGTATACTACTTTTCTGCTCTATTATTCTTTCTTCCAGTCTTTCTTCCTCATTATTCATTCTTTAACTATAAATTATAATCATTGTTCATACAATAATTAAGATAATAAGATTATTGAAAAACATTTAGTTTTGTATCAAAATAAAAAAATGCAGCAAAAAAATGATTATCTTAAACAGCTTTCAATTGATGAAATAAAAAATTGTGAAATCAACATTCTTTCTACATTTGCAGATTTCTGCGATAAAAATAATTTACATTACTATCTTGCGTATGGTACTCTTATTGGTGCAGTACGGCATAAAGGTTTTATTCCATGGGATGATGATATTGATGTTGAAATGCCAAGAAATGATTATAATAAATTGATAGAAATACTTTTACATCAGAATAACCTGATTACTGAAAATATAGAATTAAAAACTCCTTTTTCAAAGAATTATCAGTATCCCTTTGCAAAAGTAATAGACAATACAACTTTTGTACAGGAAATTACAATGAAAAAAAAGTATAAGACTTCTGTATGGATTGATATTTTTCCCCTGGATAACATTCCAGATTCCACTCAGCAAGCTGAACAGTTTATAAAAAAAGCAAAAAAAATGAGCAAATATTATTTCTATACAATTGAGCGGAAATATTCAGGCAAAGATTTAATTGGAAAAATTAAGTTCAATACAGTACGCCTTCTTCTTACACCAGTTTATAAAATCATAAACCAGAAACAAAGAATTGACCGTTTTGTTCAAAAATATTCCGCTCAAGAAACAAAACGTTTTTCAGAATTAATTGCAAACAATAATGCTGAACGTTCAATAAGGGAAAATGATGATTTGTCACAAACTAAAATACTGTTTGAAAACAAAATGTATACGACCTTTGAAAACTATGATAAGGTTTTAAGAAATTACTATGGTGATTATATGAAGCTGCCGCCTGAAGAAGAAAGAGTTCTTGCACATTCACTTACAGCTTATAAAAAATAGGTACAGAATATGAATATAGCAATTTGTATAGACAACAATTTTATAATGCAGGCCGGGGTGTTATTAACCTCTATCATTAACACAAATAAAAATAATCCTGTTACAGTTTTTGTTTTTTCAGAAAGCCTTAATGAAACGTCAAAAGAAAAGTTATCAGCCATAACTGACAGCACAAATGTTAGTCTCGTTTTCAAGAAAATTAATCTTGCTTCACTACCCCCGCTTCCACTTGAAGGAAAAGAACACATTACGGTCGCAACATATTACCGTCTTCTGATTCCTTATCTCCTACCGGAAGATGTTGATAAAATCTTATATTTAGACTGCGACATGATTGTCCTTGATTCTCTTACAGATTTTTACAACACAGATTTGACAAATACAAATGCAGCAGCCGTAATCGATATGTTTAATGATGATAAACGCATAAACACCCGACTGCATTATTCCGAAACAGCCGGTTATTTTAATGCGGGCATGCTTCTTATGAATCTTACCAACTGGCGCAAGAATCAGATTTCTGAAAAAGCAATTAAGTTTCTTGGAGAACACCCTGAACTTTGCGAAGCTCATGACCAGGATGCATTAAACCACGCTTTAAACGGTGATTACCTTAAAGTCAGTGCACGCTACAACATGCAGCTTGATTTTTTCTGTGATTTTAAATATCTGATTGTAAATGAATCTTTTTTTGATGATATAAAAAAATCACGTGAAAAACCGTGCATAATTCATTTTACAGGTCCAACCAAACCTTGGCTTAAAAATTGCTACCATCCTTATATGTGTCTGTGGGATTATTTCCAGGATAAAACTGAATGGAAAGGTAAAGAAAAAAAATACGAATACAAAGGCCGTAAGCTTGTAAAATATCTGATAAAAGCCTTTTTTATAAAGCTCCACCTTTATCAGGAAAAAAAGCAATTCTTGCCGGAAACTTACGTTCAGGCAAAAACTATAATGGGAAAATTAGATGAAACGAAAAATAATTATTAACGGTGAATCTTACGCAAGAAACGTGACCGGTATAGAAAGAGTCTGCATAGAAACAATTCAGGAGCTTGATAAAATCTGCCAGCCGGGAGAAATTGAGCTTGTCATTCCCAAAAATGTAAAACTCGTTCCCCAGCTTAAGAATATTAAAGTAGTTCAGCTGGATTATGAAATCTCTTTATTTTTTAAGTGGGTACAGCTTCCTTTCCAAAAATATCTGCGCAGTCAAAAAGGCATCTCTTTAGATTTTGCAAATGACTGTCCTTACTTTGCACCGGGAATTGAATATCTTCACGACATTTACTGCAAGCTCTACCCTAAAGATTTTACAGGCAGACACGATAAATTGATTCGTTTATTAAGCTGCATTCTTTACCGTCGTATTGCAAAAAAAGCCAAGGTAATTATTGCTGTTTCAGATTTTACAAAAAAGACAATCGTAGATACTTATCATATAAATCCCGATAGAATTAAAGTTATTTATGATGGATTGAGCAAAAGCTACCTTGATATAAAACCAGATTTTTCAATTTTTGAAAAAAATCCTGAGCTTAAAGAAAAGCAATATTATTTTACTTT
>JAEEGL013925118.1_pt1 | contig 31545 bp, 26 predicted proteins | sample 9134231 | NCBI WGS metagenome assembly JAEEGL01 (sample SAMN16246548, study PRJNA631951) | gut metagenome | biome: gut microbiome; feature: rumen; material: fiber-attached | host: Bos | place: Iran: Karaj | collected 2018-10 | reverse complement strand
TGCTGTCTCTAAGTCCGGTCCTACATAATATTCTACTTTATTTGTTTCTTCATTTCTTCTTCTTGACTCTGTTTGTCCTTTTTCATTGTTTAATTTACTCATTACTTTATCGTAATTTGTTGTTCTCGCTGGTATTATTGTCGATTCCATATAATTTCTTGTTGTTACTAATGTTCTTGTGTGGGTAACTAAATAACCTGCACATTTTGAAATTCTCCAAATACCATCACGCCATTCACTTCCACAATTTCCTCCTGGACTACATTCCATATTATCATATATGTCAGGTCGACCATAAATTCGGCCCTTTTCATCTTTTTTATAAACACATGTTCTATTAACATAAAATCCACAAGGACTACTAGGTCTAGAATCTCTTGGTCCTGCAACTCCTGTTGAACCAGTTCCTGAACAATCTGGTTTAGCAATATTACACACCCACTGAACTAATTCTTTTCCTGTTGTCCAACTTTTAGTGCTTGATGTTGTTGATGAACTTGCTAATCCACCTTTTTTTCTTACTACTGGTTCAAATAGCATATAATAATCATCTTTATTTACTATCATATCTTGGGCTGTTGCACCATTCTTCGATATTCCAAAATCTGTATAATCAAACTCTGCTCCCTTGGCATTAAAGTAATCTACTGCATATTTATATAACATACTTTTATTCGCTTGTAGTTCTGATCCTACCTTTATTACTTTTACATTTGTTGTTGTATTTCCACCATCTGGTGCATATTTTATATTTGCCGAATCATACACACTTACTGTTTGAGTATAGTTATGATTATCATATTTAAGACATCTTGTAGCTGCCATTTCATCTTTTTCTGGGTTATTTAATGCATCATTAAGCTCTGCTTCCGAGAATGCAAATGTATACGTTCCATTTGCATAATTAGCATTTGGATCAAATGTACCAAATGTTACACTAATAATATGAGAAAATTGTGCTGTAGTTAATCTTACTACATTTCCTGGTTGCCCATCACAGCCTGAACCGTAACATACTTGTACACTACTTCCACCACCACCTGTTGCACTACTAGTATTTCCTGTTACTACGGATATATCTTTAAATAACGCATCATTTCCTATTAGTACTGCATTTCCTACCATTTCTTCATTAGCGCCTGATTCATAATCATAGTGTATTATTTTTACATAAAGTCCAAAACTTCCTGTCATTGGATCTGTTCCATTTTCGTAATATCCTTTTGTTGATGAAGTGCATTTTTGTCTTTGCATACAATCTCCAGAGCCACCATCACCACAGGAATACTCAGTCGGAATTGTTCCTATTTTATCACACTCATTGACTGTCTCAGCTAAATCATAAACTGATTCACCATAACCAAGCACTTTAACAGGAGATAAAAATGCTATTGATAATATAAGTATAAATAAGATTTTAGCTATCTTTTTCATTTATATCCCCCTATTTATTAAAGATCTATTCTTACTCTATTTTTCTTTCTAATAATTGCTCTAACTATTAAATAAATAATTCCTATTACAATTAACGCTATTACAACTGATATTAACACTATATGATCTTGTACAAATTCTACAACTTTATCATAAAATCCAATTTTTTCAGCTGGATCTACTGGTTCTGGTTTTTTTAAACTTTTAATATATTTATCTAATTCTTCATTAAAATATAAATCGTCTTCTATTTTGCCTTTATACCATTTATTACAAAGAGGAAATTCTTCATATTCAATACATTCTTCTCTTTCACTAAAAGGATTATATTTTGGTACTGTAATACTCTTTGTAATTAGTTTTTCTCCTACACATGCAACATGTTGATTTGGTTCAACATAAATATCAAAACTATATGTTTCTCCACCATAAGTATGTGAAATTACTTCTTGAATAGGTTTTTCTTCATCATAATAATAAGAAATACCTCCATATCTAACTTCTAATCCATCTGGTATATCCGAAACATTAACTCTTACATAATTACCACTTTCCTTATTATTTACAAGTTCATAAGATAATTTAACGCTATACGCTTGGCTTTTTAATTTATTAAGATTTTTCTTAGTACACGGAATTCTAGCCGCATCAATTTTTAATGGTATTAAAATAAGTAATAAAATAAAAATAAATAATTTCTTCTTCATAAATAACCTCTCTCTACTATATATAATAATAACATAAATTGTTGACTAAATAAACAAAAAATGATATTATATAAAAGCTTTTTTATGAAAGGGGGATTTATAAAATGTTGATTGAAGAAAAGTTAAAAATCTATTTTAATAATTTAGAAAAAGTATACGGAGAAGAAGTTGCTGTTGAAACTGCAACTGAGTCTATAAGTATTGTAGATTCATTAAGAAAATATAGTTCATTATTTGAAAATTCTAATGATAAAGAAGTATTAGGAGAATTAGCAAAAAAAGCTATTATCTTTTCTAACAATAGTTTTATCACTAAAATGGTAAAAGAAAATGAAATTGAAGATTTAATGATTAATATATCTACTGATATATTATTAAAAAAGGATTTAATTAAAAACTATATTAGAGCTTTACATATTACACCTATTATTACTGAAGAAAACAAATTATTATTAGATAAAATTGATAACTATGTAATAAGTGATTCTGAATTAGAAAAAAGATTAAGTTTAAAATTAAACAAAAAAAATGAGATTCAATAATCTCATTTTTTTATTTTATCCTTCTATTTGGATGTATTTCTTTTCAGGTATTTCTTTCTTTGCTTCTTTCTTAGGGAAAGTAACATTTAAGATACCATTTTTATAAGATGCTTTTATGTCTTCTTCAGTTATGTTTTCTCCTACATAAAAACTTCTTGAGCATTCTCCGTAATATCTTTCTTTACGAACAAATTTACTTTCTTCATTACCTTCATTTATTTCATGTTTGGCTTTAGCATTAATAGTTAAATAACCATCATTGATGCTCATTTGAATATTATCTTTTTCATATCCTGGTAAATCTACTACTAATTCGAAACTATGTTTATGTTCTTTAATATCTGTCTTCATAATATTATTTTCAGGAAATTTAAACATAGGTTCATCAAAGATTTCATCAAATAAATCGAAGTTTCTTCTTCTTGGTACTAACATCATAATAATCATCTTCCTTTCAATTTATAACACTAATACCTGTAGTACTCTTTCTTAATACTACAACTACATTCTAACTCAATAATTAGCACTTGTCAAGTGAGATTGCTAATTTTATTTAATAAAAAAATCGAACTCTTTAGTTCGATTATTTTACATATTGGAGGAGTCTACCGGATTTGAACCGGTGCTCAGGGAGTTGCAGTCCCTTGCCTTACCGCTTGGCTAAAACTCCATAACAAGTTAAATATATAATATAATAATTAACTTGTATTGTCAAACAAAAATAAACAGTTTTACTTAACTAAGCAGGATTAATTGATTCTTCAGTTCTATCATAAATTACATATTCATATGCTTTATTTCTAATATTAAATTTTAAAGTAACTTTCTCTGCTTCCATAGCTCTAGATCTTATTTGAATAAATGAATAATTGTTTGAAGCATATGGACTTTCATCTTTTAAAACCAATCTATTATTATAAGTTTTACCATTTATTACAAAACTGACTGTAGCAAATCTAGCAATAAAGCTATCGATAGTATAATCACTACCAAGTTTTTCTTTATCTAGTACTAAATTGTATTTTAATCTCATTAAAGATAAATCAAATTGAGTATTAGTTGGTGCTTTAACTATATAAGTCTGATCAGAACATTTTCTTTCTACACACTTATGAAGTTTATAACGGAATGAAGATGCTATTTGATACTCAGTAATAGTTAATTTTGTATTACCAAAATAACTATCTTTAAATACTAATTCTTCTCCTAAAGTCTTAGAATCTACTATTTTAGATTTATCTTCATCATAAGCTGGTTTTAATTTTACAGTTCTATAATGATAATTATATTTACCATCTTTATAATCTACTGAATATTTAAATTTCATATTTAATTTAGTTTTATAGTATTCTCTAGGTACTTCGAATATAAAAATATAATCTTTTTCAGAATATGCTGGTATTACATTATCTTCATAAGGAACGCCAAATTCTAAGAATTTAGAATTATACTTAGAAGTACTTTGTACACTATTAGTAGATGTGTAATTTAATTGTAATAATTTATTATTAAATGATATTCCATTACCTGTTTTATTTTTAATTCTTATTTTAGAAACTAGGAAGAAAGCCTTATCGCTTATTCTTTCTCCTACTGTACTATAGAATGTTTTAAAACTATCTAAAACAGTAATATCTACGCTACCATAATCAAAAGTTTGTCCTTCCTTATATGTAGGTTCAATACTTCTAACAGCGTTAATTACTGAAATAACTAAAATAAATCCAGCGATACCATACATAATATGAAATACTGTTTTATTTTCTATATAATAGTATTTAAAATATCTAAATTTTCTTCTAACTTTTGTTATTAAATCATTTTTATCTATGCCAATCTGAAATTCAAATTCTTCACTATCTTCTGCTGAAATATCCATGTCAGCTATATCATTTTTAAAATCAAATTGTTTAATATTAAAGCCAGATCCTCTAACTAGAGTATATATAAGAAGTGGAACTTGAAGTCCTGTAGTTATCATAAAAATATCTCTTATAATTCTAATTAGATTTATATCTAAGTCATTTGTATTCATATCCGAAATATATGACTTAGTAAATAAGAAAAAGGCAAATATAAATGCATAAGATGATATCGTAATAATATAATATTTTAAAGGCTTATTCTTATATTTTAATAGATATATTAATATACCTACAATTGCTAATAAAGCAAGGAATGCTAGTATTACAGGTCCATTTACGTATTGATTAGCTAAAGCCTCATAGTCTCCAAATTTTTCTCTTCCTGCTCTAGCACTATAAAAAGAAGCTATACCTATAGACTTGTAGAAAATATAACTCATTAAACCCAAAATAATAAAATGTATTAATCTAAAATGCTTTATTAAAAAAGCATAGGGTCTTCTAAGTATCATAGCTAACCACCTTATCTTACTACTATTAGTATACAATAAAAGAATATAATATTAAAGAAAAAAACTAAGAAAAAACACTTTCTTAGTCTAAGTAGACATCATATATATTATCTGAATTATATTTAAAATCATCTCTAGTTACAATCTTATTTAATCCATATTCATTATATTTATAAATTGAATCTCCATCTAGAAAATATATATTGTTGTTAATTACTTTAATGTTACTTGGTTTATTTGCTTCAAATAATAAAATTGGTCTATCTAAATAATTACGATATACTTTATAAAATTTATTATTCTTTACATAAAATGCATAGTAACCATTATTAAACATTATGTCATAAGATATAGATTTATAATCTCCTGGATCATCTGTAAAAATGACATCATTATTAGTTAATTCATAGATGTTCTTTCTAGTCATTTGTCCATTTTCAACATAAACACCTTCAAGATCTTGGTTACCTACTTCTTCAATAGTTAAAGTTTGAGGATTTAATTTATATTGTTTTTTATTACTTCTATCGACTATATATAAGCTATCTTCATAAATACCATTTATGTACATATCTTTATTAATCTTGCCAGAATCTAATCCTATCTTTTCTGTAGATTTTTTAACTACATCATATACTAAGTATGTAAAGATATCAGGATTATCTACTATTCTTGCCATTAAATAATATTTACCAATCATACGACCATAAATATTTTTATATGTTTCACTATCAGAGAAAAACATTTTTTCTGAAACTCCATTATGGAAGAATAATATTTCTTTTAAATTATAAACTGCTATATATTCATTGCTATCTACATATCCAAAATTAACTTTAATGGTATTATTTTCAATAAATTCTTCTGTTTTTGGATCCTCATATGTTTTAATATAATCTTTTAGTCCACTTAAGTCGTAGCTATTCTTTAAAGCATCATAAGAGTATAATTCATTACCTTTAGAACATATTGGTACAGAATTCTTTTTATTTACTAGATTAACTACCATACATGATATTTCATCACTAATTTTAAATAAATTTACTTTTTTAACAATTTCTTTTTGTTTATTAAATTCATTTTTAATACTAAATAAATAAGTATTATCTTGATTTTTAATAGTTAAATAGTAAAAATCATCTTTCTTTTTCTTAGAATAAACTTCATTTATTTCATATACATTATCACCATCAATAATATTATAATTAATTTCATGATTAGTTTTTAAGAATACAAAGAATAATTCATAAACGACTAATATTAATGCAAATACAAATAGATATGTAATTATTTTCTTTATCATACAGCACCTCTATATACTTAATAAAAACATTTTAAATAAAAAATCTACATCTACATTTTGACTCTTTGATTTATAATCTAAATCTCCTAAATCTTTTAATAATTTTAATAATTTTTTAGAACTAAAATTATCACATTCTTCAAGAGAATAATTTATCGAATATTTATTTTTTATATCTAATTTTTTAGCAATTTCGTCAATATTAAAGCCTTCATCTCTTAGTACTTTAACACTATATAGTGTTTTAACTTTTGAGGCAATACTAGCCACTATTAAAGTAATATCTGTATTTTCAATTAGTCTTTCATACAATTCAATTGCTTTATTTTTATCTTTTTTAGTAATAGCATTTACTAAATCGAATACATTTAAATCGTATTCTTTTAGAACAATGCTTTCTACATCTTCATAAGTTATTAATTTATTTGGTGAATCTATTCTATACATTTTAAGTTTATTAAGTTCTGTTAATATTTTTTCATTGTTATTTAAACATACTTCTATTAATCTTTTAATAGCTCTATTATCCATTTTAAAATCTTCTAAGTTATTAGAAATAATTTTTTCTATAGAAATATCACTATTAACTATAGTGACATTTTGTATTAATTTATCTACTTCTTTATTGCTTCCTTTTTTAGAAGCAACCATAATAAAAATGTTATTATCATTTGGATTAAGTAAATAATTATTAACAAGTTTTAACTCTTTGTTATATGTTGAATCTTCGATAAATAAAGAATTATATAGAACTATTATTTTATTAGTTGTTAAAAAATTATAAGTATCTAATTCTTCTAATACTTCATTAATAGAATTAACAGTTAAATCATATTTTATCAATTCATAATCTTTAAATTTAGATTCTTTAATTATTTTATCTATGTTAGATTTTATGGTAATTTCATCTTCTGATAAAATTAAATAATTAGTCATTATTATCCTTATATGCCTTTTTAAGTTTTATCATATTTTCTGAAATAGCTGTTTCTACCTCATCTAAAGCGTTAACATCTACTTTAGATATAACAACAATTTCCTTAGCAGTATCTATACAAACTTTACCCCAGAAGATACCACCTCTAACATTTAAATCATTGAACATGTATGGCATTACACTATCTAGTGCATAACCGAATATTACTCTTTTTCTTCCTATTAAAATTCTTTGATTAGTAATAGCAATAATACATGAGTTAAAGAATCCAAAAACTTTTTGTGAATATTGTCCACAAAAAACGAATCTTACTTCTTCTCCTGGATTTAAATGCTTTTCAATTACGTCTGAATTTTGTTGAAGTCTCCAACAAATAGTTAATGGAAACTGACTTCTAAATTCTTTAGCTTCACTATAAACGCTCATAAATTCACCACCTAAATAATATTAAAAATTATTATTAATTAAATCTTCAAAAAAATCAACTATAGATTCAAATATATTTGAAAAAAAGGAAATAATATCATCAAAGAATCCCTTTTCTTTTTTGTTTTTAGAAGGAGGATCACTCTTTTCTTCCTTTTCTCTCCAAACACCTATTTTTTCTTCTTTAGCAGTTTTTTCTGCTGAAAGAAGTTCATCATTGTACTTATAATCATCATACAAGAAAGCAACTTTAGCATATCCTTTTTGTACTAAATTTTCTTGTAATAGTATATCATCAACAAATACCCATGAATAAGTTCTACCATATTTATCTTTATTATTGATATCTGGTTCATAAACTAGTTTAATTTTTTTAGCATTTTTAAGAAGAGAACAAACATAGTCAGAAACATTTACTTCTTTTACTTCATCGTTTTCAGTTCCTTCAACTAATGCTTCACTTTGAATACCAATAAATTTTACCTTTAATTCTTCTGTACCTAATACAAATCTAGCACTATTTTCATCACTACAGTTGCTTAATGCAACTTCGTTCTCACTATCTAATGCAAATGTACTAATTGGAAGTACTAAAAGTATCATTATAAATAAATATTTAAACTTCAAGCAAATTCCTCCTAATCGTCGAAGAAATCATCAAAGAATTTTTCATCATCTTTATCTTCTAATTCGATATTATTGTAATTATTATGCTCTTTATTTGATTCTTCTATTTCAGTTACAGGTTCTGTAATTAGTTCAGTTTTTGCTTCTGTAACTGGTTCTGTAATAGCTTCAGGTATATCGTCTTCTTGTCCTAATAGTTCGATTAGATTTTTCTCAAATATGTCATCGTCATCATCGTCTAAACTATCAATTGGATCTTCATCCTTGTATAACTTACTTGGTCTAGTAGTTGTCTCTGTTTTCTTTTCTTCTTCGTAATTTTCCTTTTTCTCAATTGGAGTTAAAATATCGAAATCATCATCCATCATATCATTAGTTAATTTTCTATTAACTTTATTTTCAATATCCTTTTGAGATAAATTGATATCAAAACTTTCATTCTTTTTTGGTTTTTCTTCTTTTTCACTAAAGTCTAATCCATAATCTAATAAATCATTATAGTATGGTTTTGTACTTTCAGTTGATGGTTCATAATCATCTTTAGGCTTTTCTTTGTTATTTTCCTTTTGATTTTTCTTTCTATTTTCTTCTTCCTCTTCTCTTTCCAGTTCTTCTAATTTAGCATCAATCTTTCTTACTAAATCATTTACATCAAGAACAGGTTCATCATCAGAAGATTTTGGTGGTCTTGGTGGTGGAAAATCAAACATTCCTCCACCTCTTGGTTGTTGTTCTTCAAAACCAAAAGCTCCAGATCTACCTCCGCCAAAGTCAGAACTATCAAAATTCTTTCTAGCTTCTTCCATCTTGGCAGCTCTTTTTTCTTTAACAAATTCTCTTATATCGAATATTTCAACAGGATCTTTTTCTCTTGACGGATATTCAATTTTAACAAAAGAATCACTACCCCAATCAATTTTAAAGTTAGGAACAAAACTAGTCTTAAATGGACTTTTTCTCATTCTTAACAAAATATGATCGAACTGTTTCATTCTTTGTAAATCACTTACTGTAACAAGTGGTGTTGATGCTGTTTTTGCATCTTTCTTAGATTTCTTTTCACCACATAATTTTGATATTTCTTCTAAAGCTTGTAACTCTGTAGAAATTAAATAAATAATGTTTCCACAGTTACCTTTAATTGTTTCAGCATCATCTTTTCCATATACTTTATTTAACTGTGCAAAGTTTTGAATGATCATTGTAAATCTAATATGTCTTGAACGTGCTGCAGTTATCATTGTTGTTACATCTTTAAGAGGTGGCATATTGGCAAACTCATCTAGTAAGAAATTTGTTCTAACTGGAAGAGATCCACCATTAGATTGAGCAACATCTATTAAAGTTTCATATACTTGTTTTAGGAAAATAGTTGCTAAACTATGATATGTTTTCTTTTCATCTTGAATAATTATAAATACTGCTGTTGGTTTCTTACCAATACTTGCTAAATCTATATCTGTATGGCTTAGCATTTCTGATAAGTTTTCACGAGAAGCAAATAATTTTACTTTTTGTTTAAATACTGAAATGATACTTCCTTTTGTATCAGAAGGAGCCATAACAGTACCTGATGCATTTACGTATGCTGGACTAGATGGGTCTTTATAACTAAAGTATTCTTTAATATATGTTGAACCACCTATTTTATCTTCTCCAACAGTAGCAGTCATATTGATACTGTTGATATTTATTTTTTCTTCTGGTGCATCTTCAAACATTGCTAAAGCAATACCAGCAAAATAGTCTGCTGCTGTCTTTTCCCAGAATGGGTCTTGATTTGAATTATTTTCTTCATACAAAATATTAGCAGCTAAGTCATCTAATAACTCGATTGCTTTATCTTGATTACCACTTTTATATAACCTGTAAGGCATAGTAAGTGGGTTCCATGCTCCTCCTTTTTGAGGGTCACGGAAGTTTAATACTAAAATGTCATAACCTTTAGATTTTAATAATCCACCAGTTTGTTCAAAAAGTTCTCCTTTAGGGTCTGTACAAATTATAGACTCTCCAGCTTTAGCTAAAACTTTAATTGTTGGAAAAATAACATCTTGAGTTTTACCTGATCCAGTAGCACCCATAACTAATGTATGATATTCACCATTATCAACCCATATCTCATGTCCATTACAAATAAGAGGTGTTCCTGCAGCCTCAGTCTTTGGGGCATTAGTCATTATTTTAACAACATTTTTATCTGTTTTAATATCTTTGTCCCTACTCCAGTCACTATAACCTCCAGTAGCTCCATTAGTTATTCCAAGTCCAACTCCCTTTTCAAACTCAAAAAAGTAAGAATGAACTGAGAAAAATGAAGCTCCTAAAGCAATAATATAAAATAGTAAAGTAACTGGTAAATTAGCTCCTACTAAAGCTTGTATAGGTAATAGAGCATCAATTGGGCTATCCCCAAATAGTTCTCCTTTTGTAGCTAATGAGGGTATGTTTAAAACTGCTAAACTAATTATGTATAGCAAGAAAACTGCATAAGCTATGAAAAGTCCCATATCTTTTTTATCAGCAACGACTCTAAATTTCATGAACTTCACCCCAATTTATTAAAAATGTCTCTTTTAATTATATCATAATATTTATTCTTATACTATTAACAATTTCCTTAGTATGATATTTTCTTTCTTTTTGGTGCATTTATTGCAAGATAGTAATCACACATACCTGGTTCAATTGTATCTTCTAATTTTTTATAAGTTATATAATCATGATCTCTTTCTAGGAATAATTTAATAACTGCATCATATTTATAATCACCTTGTCTTACAAAATATGCCATACCATGCTGACTAACATCTTGTCCGTGTCCTCCAGTAGGACTATATTCCCATTCGTATTCTGTTATTGTATCTTGACCAACTCTTCTTTCACGAGTTTCACCAGAAGCTTCCCAACATTTTTGTAATGTGTCTTCTGTTCTACCCCAACGATCATGTCCTGGGTCTGTTGGAGCAACTAATGGAGATGTCTTCCAAACAGATCCTCCTCCTGGTCTTGCTCCTTCATTAGCAAAGCATGGACATTCTTTAAATCCTTCTGGAGCATTAAATTTACTATCATCAATAGGTAAATCTCTTTGTCCATCAGGTAGATAATACATTCCGTCTACTGGTTCTTTAAACTGAGGACAGAATGCATCGTATTGTGTACGTCTAACTAGAATATTCTTATAATCTAGTGTAAATGGAGTTACTACAATACCTCTTGTTTCGTCAACTGCTTGCTTAATAAGTGCAAGAGATCCACCTTGTTTTGTAGGCCAATCAGGATCGTAACCCGGATCATCTTCTGGATGACCAACATAAGCAGGATTATATGTTTCATTATATGTATGCCAGTGGCAACCTATCTCTGATTTACTATTAATATATGTTTCACCATCTTGAACAATTGCTGCATAAGCATAACTTCTTGAAAGAATTGCTTGAGCTTTACAAATATCGATGTTTCCACATCCTTTGAAAGTAGCAGTTATTGCACCTGGTACAAACATTTCTTCAAAGTCCATTGTTGTTTCAACACCATCTACTTCTCTATATGTAATTTGATCTAAACCACCTTGTATTACTTGGAAGTCATTGCAATCTCTTCTAATTGAATAATAATAATCATATATGTATTTAGTAATATCTAATATTTTAAATTGATTTCTTAAATAATTTTCATGTTCTGATTTATCTTCATCATATCCTAGATAATCTTGGAAATATTTGTGTACAAAACCACCTTCATTAACCATATTCCAGAAGTAAACTCCTCCAGTATCTGATTCTTTATTTTCAAAGGTAGCTTCATACTCATCACCTTTATCTTCTATTCTAGCTTCATAATATCCTTCATCTATAGATAAAACACGAACATCTGGTATTGTTGATAATCCTACAGCTAAGTCATTACATTTAGCATTAATTTCTGCATCTGCTTGAATTTTCCATTCTTCTTCAGCATCAGTAAATAAGCATTTAAACCAGTTAAGTGGATTCCAACAACTTACTTTTTTAGGAGTTCTATCGTTCTTAGCATATGTTTCCATATTTTTATCAGAATATTTACAAGCATCTGTATATTTTGAAGAATTTGTATTTATATATGTTAATACTTGCATTCTTGCTAAAATTTCTGATTGATTTCCCCATACTTTTAAGAAGTCCTCCCAGTCATATAATTTACCTTGGAATTTATAGCACCAACCTTCTTCTCCATTTCTACCAGTACAATCTCCTTCGATAGGCATAATAGTACCATTTTCAATTGGAGCAATTAAAGTAGCTAATACTAAATATTTATCTATATCTACTCCAACATCTTCAGAAACAAAATTAACATGATCTTGAACATTTTCATATAAACCCGGATAATTTAAAAAGATATTAGCTAATTCAGTAGTACCATCTTCTAATTCAACGTCTCCATCGTCTTCTCTACTATATTTTTGTGTATCTGCTTGTTTAAATAATAACATCAAAATTATCATTATAATTAACATTGGTGCTAGATATGAAATTAAGCCAAGTATTAATCGCATTTTTTGTTGATCTCTTTTAAATTTTCTAGTAACATTGATCATTCCTTGAGTAGCAGTTGGTGCTTTAGCAAATTCATTTAAGTATTCTTCACCCTTTTTAGTTTCTAAGCCTTTTTCTACTACTTTACCAAGAGCAGGATTATATGCTTTAGCAGTTGTAGTTAAAGCTTGTTTAGCTGCTTTCTTTTTGGCTTTTTGTTTAGCATTTTCTATAGAATTACCAACACTACCTTGTTTACTATTAGCACTATTATTATTTGGATTTGTTCCCAATCCATTATTTCTTTTAAAGCCATTTAATGCTCCATATCCATTTCCTAATGGATTATTAGTTTTAGTTTTTTGATTATTAGCCTTATTCATACCACCAGTACTTTTTCCTAAATTATTACCAGTATTACCATTCATAATAGCACCACCTTATATAATATAATTTTACCATTTTTATAATTATTAGTAAAAGAAAAAAGCACATTTTCATGTGCTTTTATTTTAAAACATTCCATCCAATTCAGAAGTGTCAACTTCTTGTTCAGATATATTTTCTAATCTATTTCCAACTTCTTCCATTTCATCTACTTCATCAAGATCTTCGTCAGTAGATGGTCCAAATGCATCATCATCAGAATTTAACATTTCAAATGGTACATCTTCGATTTTATCATCTAAGCCAATACCATTATGATTTAAATAGTTAATAGCATTCTTTAGATTTTCTGGCATTCCATCATAAATTGGAATAGGTTCTTTAACTGGTTTTACTTCTTCTTCAATCATTTTATTCTCCATCATAACTAATTTTCAATAAAACAATTAATATAATTCTTTTAATTTATAAGTAATTTCTTCTAGTTCATCAAATATTTCTTTGTTTTCTAGATAAAAGTCAAGATCATCAATATCTTCAAAAGTACTATCTTTAACATAGTTATCTAAAAAGGTATTAGATTCATTTAACTTAAGAATACTCTTTTGTAAATTTAAAGGCATATCATCATTTATTGAAATTCCTAATTTGTCTTTATTTACCATAAACCCTCTTTTATCAGAAATTATTAGTTACTACTACCAGTTTGTTCAATTAATTTCTTTTCATATTTCTTTAAAATGTTTTGTAATTGAGAGATTTCTGTATAAGTCTTTTTATTTCTATCGTAACGAGTTTTAAGGTTATCATAAAGCTTATCAGCTTTAGTTCCACCGTAAATTCCATCTTTATTCATACCTTCAACGTCAGTTTTATACTTATTGTTGAATGATTGGAAATTTCCTAATTCTGTATTGATTTTAGGACGATATTTTTTTAGCGTTTCTAAGTTAATACTTCCTTTTTTATCTGCCATCTTACATTACCTCCTACTTTAATCCGCTCAAATCTGTTGCTGCTTGTGCTAATTCATCTAAGATTGATCCGTAGATAGAATTTGCATAGTCTTGAACAACAGTGTTAATTTTTGATTCTAATTCCTTGTTCCAGTTACTATTAGCTGTAGCAACTTTTCCTAATGCATCAACTGCTTGATCCATAGTTACTTTAACTTGTCCAGTTGCAGCATCTTTTAAAGACTTATAATATCCTTTCATCTTTGTTAATGAGTCATCCATACTTTTAAACTCATTTTTAATGTTCTTCTTATATGTTGCTAATTTTGTTTCATTACAAGATACTTCTTTAATACTTGATCCATAATGAACAAAAGTCATTGATGTAGAACTTGCCATATTTTTAATTCCTCCTACTTTCTATATATATACACTTCTAATATAATACATTTATCCTCTAAAAGTCAATTTAAAAAGTAAAACTTTACATTATATTAGTAATACTCTTGAACCATTTTTTAGTCCTGAAAATTTAACTATATTTTTTTTGTTTATTACTCTTCCAGTTATTCCATCATACATAATAGCATTAGCATTAACTTTATAAGAACCATTAGATAATTCTACAAGTGTCTCTTGAACAGAGTTGATAACAGTATCCATGCTTTCATTTATAGGTAAATACGTATCATATTCTTCATTTAAACATAAAACAAATATACTAACTAATATCTTATCCATAAACTCACCTACTTTGTTACTACCTTTACGTAATTTTGTACGCCATCTGTTAATACAACAGCTTGATCTCTCGCTATAGCTCTATTTGTATAACTTGTTTGAGTAGAGAATAATTCTTGATCATCTACTCCTGATCCAATTATAATACCATCACTTAAGTTTACTAAACTGTACCATGGATAATTATCCACAGATTGTAATTGACTAATTTGATCTAACAGAATGAACTTAACGTTACTTAACGAAGAAGTTAACATAATTAAATCATTAATATTCTTTATGCTACCATCTTCGGCAGATTGATTTTCAAAGTGTCTAGTTAATAAACTAATACCATCTACTATAATTGTATAATTCTTATCATTATTTTGTTCAACTAGCTTTTCAAAATTTTTATATAAAGCTCCAATTATTGAAATAAAGTTTTCTTTATATACTTTAACTTTTTCATTTTGTATTAACATATTCTCAGTTAAAGAGAATACAATTACATTCATGTTATTTAAAGCTGCTATTAAATCTACTAATGCTGGTAAGAACGCTCTTACAGACGGATCTTTAGCATATGTAATTATATTTATATAATGATTGAAATTATATGTATAAGTACATGCACTATCTAGTTCTAAACCAATTGGTAAATTGTTGATAGCAATATTTTCTCCACTAAATGTTGATAATCCAACTTTAGATGGAATTGTTGGTATTGGTTTAGCTTTTTCTTTAACTGCATTATTAAGAGCATCGATAACAATCTTAACTTTATCATTAATCTTATCAAATGAATCAATTAAAGCAACTTGGAATTCATATACTCCACTAGTTTTAATTAAACCTCTACCTGGGTTAGTATTTGGAACAATTCTTTCTTCCAAAGGTAATCCATAAATATCATAATCATTAGGATCAGGCATTCTTAATAAGACTGAATTAGTAAAGTTATTTTCAAGTGAGAATCCTAAACTATTAAATCCTGTTCCAGTTACAATAAAGTAAATACCATTCTTAGCACAATCTCTTGTTAGAGGGGCCATAACATCATCTACTTCAGATTCAAATTGTTCTTTTAATGAATCCATTCCATTAATAATAACTATTATAGATGGGAATGTACATACTCCTTTATCTAAGTCTAGTTGGAAATTTCCACCATTCTTAGAATAATATTTTTTTCTTTTATTATTTTCTACTTTTAAGAAATTCATTAATGTTTTTACTTCTTCTTTATCATTACTTGTTAAAGCACCACCTACTTGAGGAGCAAAAGCAAATTGTAATAAAGATTCACTCATTAAGTCTATAATGTAGAAATTAACTTCTTTAGTATTATGAGTAATTATTGTTTGATAAATAATCGTTGATAATAATGTACTCTTTCCTGATCCAGCAACACCACATATAAATGTATTACCAGCTTCATTGATATTAAGATGTACTGATCCTTGACTTTGATTTTTAGGATCATCATATTCTCCGATTAGAGGATTAATAATTCCATACTTAACACCTTCAGAATATTTCTTGTTAATATTATCAACAAATATTTCTCTAGGTATATTATCAAGCCATAGTTTTTGATTTTGATATCCACTTTCTTTAGCTTTTTCAATAATATATTGAAGAATATTTGTAAGTTCTTCACCGTTATTAGCAGTGCTAACTTCAGACGCTTTATTATCTTCATCTATAGATTTAATAATTTCACCTTGATTATTAACAAAATCAATACTATTAGATATTTTAGATTTAATCTTGTCACTAGGTACATATTTAGTACCACTATAAGCAGATTGACCTAATACAAAATATTCATCATAACCTACTTGTAAATAGAATCTACCTGCTTCTTTTAAGTATGCAGCATCATCTCTTTTAATCATTTCTTTAGAATCTTCTGCTGTTTGAACTTTACAACATACTTTAAACTTAGAGTTTGACCAAATTTGATCATCTACTACTCCACTAGGCTTCTGTGTCGCTAGAATTAAGTGTACTCCTAATGAACGACCAATACGTGCTGTTGAGATAAGTTCGTCCATGAAATCTGGTTGTTGAGCTTTAAGTTCGGCGAACTCGTCGCAGATTATAAATAAGTGTGATAATGGTTTTTCTAACTTTTTCTCACGAACTAATCTTTGATATTTATAAATATCAATCGTACCAGTATTTAATTTTTCTTTTGCTTCATTAAACATTCTTTGTCTTCTTTGAAGCTCACTCTTAACAGATACTAACGTTCTTTTCATTTCACTCTTATCTAAGTTTGTAATAGTACCAACTAAGTGTGGTAATTTAACACCAGTTTTTCTGTTTTCAAAAGCACCAGCTAATCCACCACCCTTATAATCTATAAGTACGAATTGTACTTCATCAGGGCTATAATTAACTGATAGTGAAAGAATATATGTAATAATAAACTCTGATTTACCTGAACCTGTCATACCAGCGATAAGTCCGTGTGGTCCATGACGCTTTTCATGTAAATCTAAATATAAAGTATTACTATTAGTATCTACTCCAATTGGAGCTTTTAAAGAACTAACTATATTTGAATTATTCCATTTTTCTACAACATTTAATTGGTTAACATTACCTACTCCATACATTTCTAAGAATCCTAGACTAGCAGGTAATTTTCCTTCAGCATTAACTTCAAGTTTCATTGGTGTATTCGCAGAACATGCAATTATTTCATCAACATCTATATTATTACCAACACCAATCATAGTAGGTTTAAACTTTCTAAGAACGTTACTTTCCATTTCTGTTTTAAAGTAGTTACCTTCATCTCTATTATAGTTAACAAAGTGATCTACTCCCTCAGGAATGTTAGCTACTTTAGAATCAAAAACCATTACTCCAAATCCTTGATTGCCATCGTATTGAAGTAAATCTTTAACTATTTTTACATTTTTATATAAAGATATATTATCAGAAATAATTAAATAATATGGTAACTTGTTAGATGATTTTCCTTCTGGATTATCTAATCCTTCAGATAATCTCTTATTAAATTCTTTTTCTAAGTAATCTGATAGTAACAATCCTTCTTCAAAAGTATCAGCATAATATCTATAACTATGTTCATTATTAAAACAGAAATTAGTATTCTTTAAGAATTTAAAAGATGGTGTACAAGAATTATCTGTTAATATAACTATCTTTAAATCTTCATAACTATGATAGGTAATTAATTGTAAGATAAGTGCATTAATATAATTAGCTTTTATTTCATCTGGTCCAATAAAAGCAATTACATTCTTTTCAAATAAATTAAGAACATATGGACAATCATCAATATGATTATATTTCTCGATAATCTTTTCTGCTTCATCCATAAGAACATCTTCATCAACAACATATTCTTGTTTAGAATAATTAATATCTGCATTAAGATCTGCAGTACCAACACCAAGTACAATATCTAAAAAGTCATTACTTGAATAATCTCTAGAGAATAAGTTAGCATTTTTATTTTTAACTGCTGTAGCGCAATCTTCTAAAGCTAAATAACGGAATTTTATAGTTTGCTTTTGATTGGCATTTTCTTCAGAAAGTTCAAATTCTTTTCTTTTTAAATAAGCACGATAAATAGTTTGTCTTTTTCTTTCCATTCTTCTATCGATATATTTCTCATAAAATCTTTCAATGAATGGCCATAAAAAAGTACCAACTAATAAACCGACAGCCATTATTACTTCTAACATTTTAGTTGTAGGATCAGCTTTATTAGTAAATACATTTATAAAAGTAAAAATAGAAGTTCCTGCCATTAATAGTGTTGGTATCATTGTCATTATTAATGGAGAATACGTATTATTATTTTTTTGAGGAGGCGATGCCAAATTATAATTATATTTAACTAGAGTTTTCTTAAATGTTGGCATCTTATAGAAATAATCTTTTTCATCATAGAAATCTTTATATAAATCAGAAGTACCTTTTGTTTCTGCAACTAAGTATGTTTCTGATGCTGATACAAATTTTCCACTGCCAAATGCAACTTTATTTCCTGGATTATTTATAAATAATTTATTGCCAAGTACAACTATATTTAGTCCCATTAAAAAGATAACATCAAAATTATTAAGAATTGCACTATCTTTTCTTTGATTATTAATAAAAAGTGGTATAGCTAGATTAACGTTTTTGATACTATAGTGATTATTTTGATAAGTAATAACAGCTTGTTCTTCTCCAAGATTTAAATAGTTGTAACAAACATCACTATTTGAAGATTTACCTATAGTAATGCTAGTATTATCAGCCATATATTTAGCTACAAATGATGAATCATAATAAGGCATTACATACATAAATATTCTTTCAGTACCATATGCAACTAATTCATAAAAACTAAATAGCTCAATTTTCATTGAACTTACATAACTATTATTACTTATTATTTTAACTTCATCATTATCATGCATTATCCAAGATCCATCTTGAACGCTTACACTTACTAAGTTTCTTTTTATTCCGTTAGAGTCATAATCATTTAAAATATAGTTTCCAACAATTTTTAGAGGTAACTTATAAGTATATATTTTATTGGCATTAATAAAGTAAATAATCACGTTAACCACCCACTATTCTATAATATTAATTTTATCATAAAAAAAGTAAAAAAGAAGACCTAAAAACAAAAAGTGATGAAATAAATATTTCATCACTTGATAAGCAATTATTTTTAACAGCCACGACATCTAATACAATTTCCATTATCATTAAATATAATTGATTTTCCTTAAATGATTTCAGTAGTACCTCTAATCATAAAAACTATTATCATAGTCACGTATCCAATACCAGCTGTCATTTACATATTTCTAGCCTATTACTATGTTGTATAAAAACAATATTTTTTCTATATTTTTTCATTAATATCAGTATAGATACTTTCTAATTCAGAATCATTACTCATTAAAAACATATTAATTAAATCATCATAAGAAATTTTTCTTTCTTTAGCTATTTTTTCTAATATTTTTTTATTAGAAGTATATAGTTTAAAATTCTTTTTATTTCTATTTATTATTTTATCTACAATATTATTTATTTCTAAAATAAATTCTTCTTTAGGAAAATCTATTTTAATATTTTTAAATAATTCTTTTATATTATCTTGCTTACAATATCCAAATAACCATAGTTCTCTTTTTTTTAGAGTAAGATAATAATTTTTATCCTCTTCATTCCAATTATCTAAATATTCTAATTTTATTAATTCTTTTTTATTATCTATAAAGTAATTAATATTGCACATATCTTTTTTATTTTTACATAAAAATTTAACTAAAGAATCATTATTATAGATATATTCTGCTTCTTCTAATTCTTCTTCCATAATTAAAAGTTAAACATAATCCATTCTGGTTTAAATACTAATAATATACCCATTATTATCATAATTATTCCACTTATTAAACTTCCATATTTAGCATATTTAGTATTAGTTACTGTAATTTCTAATGCTGATACAGAAGTTATGAAGACAATCATATCATCTAGCATATAGAATACTGTATAAACAACTAGATAAATTATTCTAGATAATCCAGAAATTTTATTTAATGCAAGTATTTCTGAAAACGTAGCTGGGAAAACACTAGAACATGCTAATTCTACTAGATTAACACCAACTGCTAGAATTATTACTCCTCCTAGAGCTAACCAAAGATTTTTCTCTTTAGTAAACTTTTTAATTCTAGTAAGTATTTTCTTTCTTTTTTTAGCATCAACTACTGTACATCCATTATCTTTATTACGATTATCAATATATTTCTTAATATTATAAATACCTAATCCTAAACCTAATAATCCAATTAAAGATCTTACTATTCTTACAGATATAACAGATAAAATTGTTGTTATTCCTAACATTGATAAGAAATATACTAATCCCGAAATAAACAAAAATGTTGTTCCTAGAATTATCATTCTCTTTCGATCTTTCATATCGAATAACATATTTATTAAGAATAATAATATCCACATAGCACAAGGATTAAATCCATCTACTAAACCAAAGATTATTGCTATTAAAAGAACTGACGTTTCTTTAACATTTACTTCTCCGATTATAGGGATTTTCTTAGTTTGTTCATCGATAATAGTTTTTTGCTTTTCACCTAAGTATACTTGTAAATTGCTTTCCATATCATCGCCGATAGATTCACTATAACCAGTAAAATTCTTTTTACCAATTACTGTGAATGGCACAGCTTGATTAATATTGGCTCCCATATACTCTTTTACTTTTAGCATTAAATCTTTATTATCATCATTATTCCATGTTTCGTAATCTATTATATTTATTTTTTCTTTATATTTTTCTTTAATTTCTTTTAAAAATATTTCCTCTTTAGCACAGTGAGGACATCCATCACCATGGAAAAAATAAATATTAACAACATTCTCTTTTACTTCATCATTAGTTATTTCACTAGCTACATCTTTGTAGTCAGAAGATAAAGCAAAAGAAGTTATTGGCATAAAAAATGATATTACTAATAATATTGTTATTAATATTTTTTTCATTATTATTTTCCTTCTTCAATAAACTTTTTTACTTCTTCGTAAGTTTTTTCACCAGTTAATCTTGCTACTTCTTTATCATTTTCTATTCTTAAAACAACTGGTAGTGTTTCTCCTACATTATATTTTTCTGTTTCTTCGTCCATATCTAAATCTAATTCTTCAAATATAGTATCAGGATATTCTTCTTTTATTTTTTTCCATATCTTATTCATTATTATGCAGTATGGACACCACATAGCACTTATCTTTATATACTTCATTTATTTCACCAAACTCGTTAATTCTTTATGACATTTAGTAAATATTTCTAAGAATTTATCACATTCTTCTTTAGTAGTTAAATAAGACAAACTTACTCTAACACTAGAAGAAGCTCTTTCTTTAGATCCTGTAAGAGCCATTACTCCTTTAGAATCTCCTTTTGATGAGCAAGCCGTTTGTGTAGAAATATATACTTCATATTCTTCTAATGCATGTTGCATAGTTTCTGGTTTAACTCCTACAACACTAAAATTAAGTATATGAGGAATACAATCTTCATTACTATTTATATATACATTAGGATACTTAGATAGTTTTTCTTTTAAATAATCATTTAATTCTTTTATATGATCATATTTTTTATCTAAGTCTTTTAGAATTAATCTTAATGCTTTAGCAAGAGATACTATTAATGGTGTAGCTGGAGTTCCTGCCCTATAAATAGTAGTACTCTTTCCACCATGAATAAGAGGTTCTAGAGAAACATTTTCTTTTTTTATAAGACATCCTATTCCTTTCATACCATAAATTTTATGACCAGAGAATGATATTAAATCAACGTTTTCAAGATTTATATCAATTTTTCCTATACTTTGAGTCATATCACTATGAAAGAAACATTTAGGATGCTTTTTTACAATTTTAGCTATTTCTTCGATTGGTTCTCTTATACCTATTTCACTATTAACTGCACCAACTGATACTAAAATAGTATCATCTCTAATTAATCTTTCTAAATCTTCTAAATCAACAATACCTTTATCATCAGTTTTAACAAAGTCTATTTCATAACCTTCTTTTTCTAAAAACGAAAGAGGCGCATATATAGAACTATGTTCAAATAAAGTAGAAATAATATGTTTACCTCTATTTTTATACTGATATGCAATACCTTTAATAATGGTATTATTAGATTCTGAAGAACCACTAGTATATATTATTTCATCTTCTTTTACATGTAATAATTCACTTATTTGCTTAGTTGAAGCATCTATTAATTTTTTTGCATCTACACCTAATTTATGCAATGAATTAGGATTTCCTATATAATTTAAGCAAGTCTTAGAATATGATTCTAAGACTTCTTCATTAACAGGTGTAGTTGCAGAGTAATCTAAATAAATCATGTTTACCTCCACAAATTAGATAATATTGTTATACAATCTGCAGGAATTGTCAAATCTCCTTTGTATTGATCTAATAATAAACTTACTATTGTTGGAATAAAGAATAATAGTACACAAGCAATTAATCTCTTAATAGCTTTATCTTTTGCTTTAATTAAAGCATCTTCTTTTGGATCATATTTACCAACAACTGCTGTAAAAAAATCCATTCCTGATAAAACTATTAAAAATGCAGGAGCCAAAACTCTAAACCATCCTAATATTTCTTGAGTTAAAGCTAAACCATCTGCCGTAAATATACCGTTACAGGTAGCACTTGCTGATCCTCCTCCAACTATATTAGCATAATTTGTATTTCCTGCACGTTCAGCATTATTAGGAGAACCTGTTTTATCATCATCTTCAGCAAATGTTACTACAGGCGTTAATAATACTGATAACAAAGATATTAATAATACTATAACTGTAATACGATTTTTCATAAAAAACCTCCGTATATCTATATTTAATTATAACAAAATATAATTAAAATAAAAACAAAAAAAGGCCTGTTTACAGGTCTTAATTTTAAAATGGTGACGAGTATGGAATTCGAATCCATGAATGCCGCCGTGAAAGGGCGGTGTGTTAAGCCACTTCACCAACTCGCCAAAAAAATGGCGCCCCAACTAGGACTCGGACCTAGGACCCCTTGATTAACAGTCAAGTGCTCTAACCAACTGAGCTATTGAGGCAAAATGGTGGGCCTGGGAGGACTTGAACCTCCGACCTCACGCTTATCAGGCGTGCGCTCTAACCACCTGAGCTACAAGCCCAACGAACGCTATTTTCGCGCTGTACTTTTAAAGTATAAACTATACTTCCTAATATTGCAAGTGTTTTTTGTGGAAAATTTATTAAAATGTTGTATCAAAATCGTCTACAAAGCCAAAATTAGTATAATTTATGTTAATATTTACTAAGTTTAATTCTACTTCACTATTATTAAACAAGTTGGTAAAATCCATATTTATCCCAACAATTTTTCCACTTTTTTCAATCAATTCAACTGTATTATCTAAGTTGTTATCAAAAGAAAAGTTACTAAAACTACCCTTTCCTAAATTATATAAATCTTGATTACTTATATGATATTTATTATCTTCTTCAGAAAAAGTACATTTATTTAATAATTTATATATATCATTAATATCATAATAATTTATAAAGAAATATGGATAATCAGCCTTTTCAAAAGTACCATTCATATTACTCTTAAAGTTATTTTCATCACCAATATAGGTAATTACACTATCATTATTAGTTACATCAAAAGTAATCTTTTCATCATATCTTTTTCCTTTTGATTCATATACTTCTTCACCTAATAATAATTTAATGTCAAATTCGTAATTATTTTGAGCTAAATATACAAACTTTTCTTGTAGTTCTTCATTATCATCTACTTGTACAACTGGTTTTTTATCTTCTTCATCATTATTTAATAACTTATCTTTATTAGGATTTGTTCTAATAAAAACAATTATACCTACGATTAAAATAGCATATAAAACTAATATTAGTCTTGCTCTATATTTTTCATCACTAAATAAATCAAAGAAATTAAAGTTTCCATCATTATACTTCATTATTAACCCCTAATACCTTTCCTAATAATTTATCTTTACTAATACCATTTAGATATGAAGAACAAAGCATTCTCTTTTTACCTTCTTCTTGAATATCTGTAATTATTAATTCTCCATCACTTGTTCTAATACCAATACCATCTTTATAGATATTAATAATTTCTCCCACTGTTCCTTTAGTACTAGTTCCTATTCTTGAATTATATATCTTTAATCTTTTATTATCAAGTATTGTATATGGTCCAGGTACTGGAGAAAGTGCTCTTATCTTATTATAAACATTAATTGTATTATCATTAAAATCTAATAATTCATCTTCTTTTTTTATAATCTTAGCAAAAGTAACTTCCTCTTCATTTTGTTTAATTCTAGGAGCAGTTCCATCTATAATACTTGGTAATGTTTTAATTAATAAATCTCTTCCTAAAATACTTAATCTTTCTCTTAAAGAATCAATATGTTCATCTTTATCAATTGATATAGATTCTTCAACTATAATATCACCACTATCCATACCTTCATCCATATGCATAATAGTAATACCAGTTTCTTTATCACCATTCATTATTGATCTTTCTATAGGTGCTCCTCCCCTATATTTAGGAAGAAGTGATCCATGAACATTGATGCATCCATATTTAGGATAATCTAATATTTCTTTAGGAATAATTTGTCCATAAGCACAAGTTACAATCATATCTGGTTCTAAAGCTAAAACATCATTATATTCAAGTCTTACTTTAATTGGTTGTAATACTTTTATATTATGTTTAAGAGCTAATTCTTTAACTGGAGAAAAAACTAATTCTTTTTTTCTACCTACTTCTTTATCTGGCTGAGTAACTACTCCTACTACATTATAGTTATTAATTAATGCTTCTAAAACTGGAACACTAAAATTTGGAGTTCCCATAAATACTATTTTTATATTATCCATAAATATCACCATATAAATTTTATAATAGAAAAAGAAAAATTACAATTAACTTATAAAGTCTTTTATAATTTTTCCTTTATTATAACCTTCATTATATAATTTTAATAATTTAGTTTTATCTTTAGTAAGAGTTTTTAATCCCTTAGTAGTTTCTGGGGCTAGTAATAAAACATCATCTCTATTACTTTCAATAATACTATCTAATTTTTTATTATAGGTATTACATCTATTTAATAATACTTCAGTAAATTCTGGATATTTTTTTTCTAGTCTCTTGTATAGTTTTTGTTTATTACCATCATCTTTTCGATAATCTAATGGTCTAGTTAAAATTACTATTATTCTATCTACTTTTTCTTTTTCTAATAATTCAATTGGTATTGGATCACTTATTGATCCATCATAATATTCTTCATTATCGATAATGGTAGGCTTACATATTACTGGTAAGCAAGATGATGCTATCATCGTTTTATAATTATCTTTAGGTACATCTTTGTTAGTAAAATATTTTGGTTTTCCATCTTTTGCTCTAGTTGCTACGATATATAATTTTTGTTTAGTATTTTTAAAAGTATCATAATCATATGGATCTTCTCCAGATTCGACACTTAACTCTTGATATATATAATTTAAATCTAAATATGTTTTTTTAGTAATTAAATTTTTAACACTCATAGCTTCTTTTCGTAAATCATAGATAGTATAAAATCTTAGAGCTCTTCCTCTTTGTTTAGATATATAATTAGCAGCGTTTGCACTACCGGCAGAAATACCTACGATAACAGGTATTTCTATATTATTATCTAATAGATAATCAAATACACCTGCACCAAAAGCATCTCTTAGTCCTCCGCCTACATCAATTAATCCTATTTTTTTCATAATACCTCCTAGAAAAGTGATAACTGATCACTTTCATCCAAGTTATCAAGTATTCCCATTTCTTTTAATTTATCAATTAGAGTTCCAGAAATTTTTGCTCTTTTTTGTAAATCTTCAATACTAGTAAATGGTCTTTTTTCTCTTTCTTCTACTATTGCTTTTGCAACTGTATCTCCTAGTCCATCAATTGATGAGAATGGAGGAAGTGCTGTTTTATCATCAAGTACTTGCCATACTGAAGCATCGCTCTTATTTAAATCAACATTTGCAAATTTAATACCTCTAGCAGAAGCTTCTAAAGATACTTTTAAACTTTCTAAAATTCCATTTTCTTTATTAGTAGCATCATAGCCTTTAGCATCTATTTCAATTACTTTATTTCTAATAGCATTGTATCCTTTCATCATTGTATCTATATCAGTATCTGTTGCTTTACAAGTTAGCCATGATGCATAGAAATATACTGGCATATGAACTTTGTACCATGCAATTCTAAAGGCACTAATTACGTATGCTGCAGCATGAGCTTTAGGGAACATGTATTTTATTTTTTGGCATGAATCAATGAACCAGTCTTCGATACCAGCTTCTTTCATTGTTTCTACGTGTCCCTTCCATGTTTCTGGATCTTTACTTGCTTTTCCTTTACGAACAAATTCCATTATCTTGAAGGCTTTAATTGGAGCTACTCCATGATACATTAGGTATACCATAATATCGTCACGGCATCCGATAACATCTTTAAATGGAACAATATTATGCTTAATTAATTCTTGAGCATTACCAAGCCATACATCAGTACCATGTGATAGTCCTGATATTTTTATTAATTCGGCAAAACTTTTTGGTTTAGTATCTTTTACCATACTAATAGTAAATGGTGTTCCAAACTCTGGAATACCAAGTGTCCCTGTTTCACATAGAATTTGTTCATTAGTTACACCTAATGCTTTAGTAGTTGTAAATATACTCATAGTTTCTTTATCATCAAGTGGTACTTTTAAAATATCGGTCTTAGACTGATCTTGAATTTGTCTTAACTGTGTTGGATCTGAATGACCTAAGATATCTAATTTTAATAAATCTTGATCGATAGCATGGTAACTAAAATGTGTTGTTCTCCAGGCACTTGTTGGATCATCTGCTGGAAATTGGAATGGTGTAAAGTCTGCTACATCCATATAATCTGGAACAACAACGATTCCACCCGGATGCTGACCAGTAGTTCTTTTAACGCCTACACATCCAAGTGATATTCTTTCTATTTCAGCACTCTTTATACTTGAATATTCTTTTAATTTTTTAATAATTGTATCAAATTTACTAGCAATACTATCTGGTACATCTTGTCTTATAGTATCTGCCATTAAGATAAATTTCTTTGCTATCTTATTTGGCTTTTCTTTTTTATCAACAGATAATAATTCATCAAAAGTTTTATCAACACTTTTTGCGACTTCGTTAACTAAGTCCATTATTTTATCTTCATAATAACCAAGTACAAATCCATAAGCCGTCTTGTCAGCAACTGTACCGATAGTACCTGCTCTATAAACATTATCTACTCCAAATAATACTTTAGTATATTCATGAGCTGAAGCTTGGTTTAAATCACTAAAGTTTAAATCGATATCTGGTACTTTATCGGCATTAAATCCTAAGAAAGTTGCAAATGGCATATCTTGTCCATCTTTATACATTAATTCTCCACACTTAGGACATTTTTTATCTGGTAAATCAAAGCCACTTGAATAAGTACTTCCTAATGGACTACCATCTTCATCTTCAAAAATACTATTCTTACATTTTAAACATCTATAATGAGCTGGTAATGGATTAACTTCTGTTATACCCATCATCGTAGCCACAAAGCTTGATCCAACAGAACCTCTTGAACCTACCAGATAGCCTTCATCATTTGAGTGTTTAACAAGTCTTTGGGCAATCAAATAAATTGGATCAAATCCTCCTCCGATGATACCTCCAAGCTCTTTTTTCATTCGTTTATTTATTTCTTCATCTGTTCCATCTTCTTGCTTCTTTAAATATTTAAATAGTGCTTCTTTAACTTTATCAAAGCCACTAGAAACAGTTTTATGTATTCTTGAAAAAACTTCTTTATTAAATTCTTCATCACTAATATTAGGATTTTCTTCTTTTACTTCTTCACTATAGCATTTATAAACTACATCACCATATAATTCTTTTGCTATACGTTCTTCAATATTATATGGAATTGGATCTCCATACCATTCTTTTGCTTTATCAAAGACTAATTCAGTAACTACTTTAGGACAATCTAAATAGCTTTTTCCATCATCTGATTTTACTCTAGGTGAAAAAGGTATTCCTCCAGTATCTATAATTACTTCGATAAATTCTGCCATATCAAGTATTTTATTCGTATTAGTAACAACTATTTCATATGCTAAATCTTTATCTAAGAAATCAAAATTATCTAACATTTCTTTAGTAGTTCTAAAGTGTTGTGATGGAATATTTTCTATTTCTTTTTTAGCAAGAGGATGTCTTCCACCACCAGGTACTTTTTGATTTATTATTATTTCTCTATATATTTTATCTTCTTTACTAAAATGATGAACATCTCCAGTTGCTACCATTATTTTACCTGCATCTTTAACAGCACTTATTACTTTCTTAATATGACTCTTTATTTCATCATAATCTTTAAAATCTGCAGTATCTATTAAATGACTATAAACATCAGGTGGTTGAACCTCTACATAATCATAGAAATTAATTACATTAGTTAATTCTTGTCCTTCTTTACTTCTTGCTTCAATAAAGACTTCACTATTATAACAACCACTACCTATTAAAAGTCCTTCTCTTAATTCATTCAATTTACTTCTAAGTATTCTAGGAGTTTTATATAAATATGTAGTATTAGCTAAACTAATTATTTTAAATAAATTTTTTAATCCAACTTTATTAAGTGCAATAGCATTAAAATGGAAGGTTCTACCAAATTTGTATATTTCATCTTTAGATATTAATTTATCTAAATCACTAATTTTCTTAATATTTTGACTAGATAGTTTTTGCATCATCTTTTGATATACTTTTGCTGTTCCTTCAGCATCGTAGTCTGCTCTATGATGTCCTTCTTCATCAAAATCAACATTGTATCTTGCTACTAAAGCACTTAAACTATGTCTAGCAAATCCTTGATCTAGAGTTCTTGATAATTCTAAAGTATCAATAACTGTATTATTTAAAGTTCCTAGGTTATATTTTTTCATAGCCATTTCTAAGAATGAAATATCAAACTTAGCGTTATGAGCAACAAGTGGTAAATCACCTATCCACTCTAAAAATTTCTTAGTAACTTCTTCTTCATTTGGTTTATCTTTAACCATATCATCACTAATATTAGTTAGTTCTGTAATATTATCAGGAATATGTCTACCTGGATTAATTAATTCATCAAATCTTTCAACTATTTCTCCATCAGATAATTTAACAGCACCAATTTCAATCATTTGGTCAATTCCACCAGCATTAAAACCAGTTGTTTCTGTATCGAATACAACATATGTCGATTTTAATAATTCATCTTTAGTAGGTCTAATTACAATATTAACTGTATCATCTACTAAAGTAAGTTCTGTTCCATATAATCCTTTAAATAATGGAGGATTTTCTAATTTAGCATTTATTTCTTCTAAATTATGTTCAATTAATTTTAATTCATCTTCATTAGTAGTTTCATCTTTTTTCTTTTCTAATTCTTCTTTTTCTGATTTAAGAGACTTAACTAAATCTTTATTATGTTTAGTTATCAATTCATAGGCTATAGGAAAAGCTTGGCAACCAGAGTGGTCTGTTATAGCTACTCCTCTATAACCCATATCTATTGTTTTAGTAACTAATTCACAAGTATGTTTATCTAAATCAAGTCCTGTAATACCATCCATTTGACTCATCATTGTATGAGCATGTAGTTCTACTCTTTTTTCTTCAGCATCGTCTACTATTACTGGATCTTTTTTGCTAGATTCATGAATATCCACAGCATTAAATACTAATTCATTATTAGAATATTCATCATATTTAGTATATCCTTTTAATTTAATCCATTTACCTTCTTTAATTTTCTTTCTAGCTTCATCATAAACTTCATCATCTCTAAAGAACGTCTTAGATATTATTGAATCAGTTCCATCAGATAATTTTATTGTTAATATTTTAAATGCTTTAGAAGCTGGTACAAATTCTTCAATACCAAATATTTTTCCCTCTATTACAATATCTTCTAATTCTTTATTAATACTTTTAATTTTCCAAACTTCTTCATCATCTCTAATTAAATTACCATAGATAGTTTTGTCATCTATTTCTTTTTTTCTTCTTTTAGGAATAAATACAGTACTCTTCTTTTTTTCTACAAAAGGTTTAGACATTATATTAAATGTTTCTGTTTCTATTTCTTTATTTACTTCTTTAGATAAATTATCATCTAAATTTATTACATAACTAAAAGAACTACCATATACATTTATTAGTTCTTTTACTTTATCTAAAGTTTCTTCTATATCAGCTTTTTCTATTTCATTAATTGCGGTAATAGTTAGAGCGTTTCCATTATAATTAATTTTATTTTTAAACGAATTCATTTTAGGTATTAATGTTTCATAGTTATTTACTACATCATCAAAATGTTCTTTAAAATGAGTAGATGCTCCAAACTTATTATCTATAGTTAGATCTATTTTAGCTTCAAAATAATCTTCAAATTTATTTATTAATTCATTATATAACTCAATAGATAAATCATCATTATTACTAATGACAATTGTAACTACTCTTTTAAGATCATCAACGTCAAAAGAATCTAGTTTTGCATATTCTAGATCTTCTAAATATTTATCTTCCATACCAATGGTATCTAATATTTTTTTTATCTTCTTCTCCACGTTAATGCCCCCTAAAAATTAAGATTAAAAGTTACCTTTTAATCTTACATATTTTTTAATTCACTAAGTCTTATTATATATTTTTCATTTGTTATACAAAATTTAATAAATCCATAGATATCTATTTTCGCTAGAGCTGGTTCTATTCTATATTTATCAATATCAAATGGCATATTATCTCTCATCATATAACTAACTAAGTCTTCTCTATCAGCACCCATATACATTAAGAAATATGGATAAATATTTTTCTTTAGAAGTCTTAATTTCTTT
>JAEEGL016710585.1_pt1 | contig 31547 bp, 30 predicted proteins | sample 9134231 | NCBI WGS metagenome assembly JAEEGL01 (sample SAMN16246548, study PRJNA631951) | gut metagenome | biome: gut microbiome; feature: rumen; material: fiber-attached | host: Bos | place: Iran: Karaj | collected 2018-10 | reverse complement strand
TCTTCTTTTGCTTTTTCAACAAGTGCTTCTTTCTCTTCGAGAGAAAGGCGGAGGTCCATAATCTGTTTTTCTTTCTCCGCTTCTGTTCTGCCAACAGATTCAAGGCGCTCATTCTGCGAAGCGAGTTGGGAGCGAAGCTCATCAATCAGAGCGGCACTTTCTGCCGTTCTGCTCTCATACCGCGTTCTTTCAACGATAATTTCACTCTCAAGCGCAGAAATCTGGGAAGAAAGATCATCAATCTCTTCCTTCTGCGCTTGGTTTCCTTCGAGAAGGCTCTGAATTCTCTCCTCAAGGCGAGACACATTGCCCTCTTTCAGATCCTGATTGCTCTGTCTCAGTTCTTCTATCTCTTTCTGGGAAAGAGACGCGCTTTCCATCAGCCGTGTGATTTCAAGCTCTTTCTCAGAGACAGTATCCCTGAATTGAGCACGGGCATTATCAAACTCGTCCTGAATCTGATTCGCCTTATCGAGTGCCTTCTCCAGCTGGGTCTGCAGTTCAGTCTTCTCTTCAAGCTCGGAATTGTACTTTTCTGCAAGAGCATCAACTTCCTTGCTGAGGTTTTCTATTTTTTCTTTATAGGAATCCTCAATCTCATGGAAATCGCTGACATATGAAATCTCGGACAGAACCTTGTCCTGCATGCCATTCAACTGGGCATCCATCTGATCCGAGTGTTCTTGGAGAACAGCGTTCACTCTCTGAAGCCGTTCCAGAGATTCATTCAAACGCCGTTCCTCTGCTGCAAATTCAGAATAGAGGCGGTCAATATACTCCATTACCGCCTCTTTATTGAAACCAAAAACAGACGTGCGGAAGGAATTTTTTCCATCCGCCGTCACATTTATCATAGCACTACGCTTTATTGGGCTTTCTGTTTTATTGATCTCAGCAGCCATTCTATCCCAACTGTTTCTTTATTTTCCAGACCTGATAAGATTTCTGACACCGCCCACAGCAACCTTGATCGCCAACTCAGTATCATGATCTTTGTCCTGCGGGAGACCGGCAGCTTCACGTTCCTGATTCCAAACGCAAAGCATAACAGCACCTGCCTTGGCACGCAAAGTCTGAGAAACAGTGAACAATGTCGCTGTTTCCATTTCCGAAACCATCGCGCCGCCCCTGATCCATGCCTGCCATTTGTTCAGCAGTTCATAAGAAACAGGCATACGCTCCGGATCGTGCTGACCAAAGTAAGAGTCCTTGCACTGAGCAACACCGACGTGATAGTGGCCATCCGCCAGTTCTCTTGCTGCATCCCGGAGTGCAATCGTACAATCCAGATCCGCTACGGCAGGGAATTCGATCGGGAGGTACTCACGGCTGGTTCCCTCTGCACGTATTGCAGCATTGATGACTACAACATCACCCGCAAGAACAGGGATCTGCATTCCACCGCTAGTCCCGATACGAATAAAGTATTCGATACCGATCTGGTGTAGTTCTTCAATAGCAATAGCAGTTGAAGGGCCACCAATGCCGTGGCTGCATACAAGAACCTTCTCTCCTTCCAACTCACCCAGGAAAGATCTGTATTCCCGGTTGAAAGCAAGTTCCTTAGCGTTCTCCAGATGCTGTGCGATTTTGGGGACACGGAACGGATCGCCAGGCATAATTGCAAAACGGGCACCTTCCAGATCCTCTCTTGATAATCCGGTATGATACATTACACCATTATCATTTCCACCATGTGCCATTCTTCTATCCCTCAACTTTCGCTATTAGTCATCCAAATCGTTCTTGGAACTTTTCCTTGACTGAAGGATTTTGAGAATATCATCAAAATCCGTTAAGGTCCAATCATCCTTCACTTCGGATGCAGGCTCATTCGCAGCAGGCTTCTGCTCAGGCGGAGCCGCTTCAGTTCTGTTTTCAGTCTGAGGAGCTACTGCAGGTTCAGGTTTGACTTCATTAACTACAGGAGTCTGAGGAACTACAGGATTAACCGGAGCAGGCTTAACGTCCAGCATCTCGTCAAATCCTGTTGCGATGGCTGTGATGCTCATTTCATCATCCATTTCATCGCTGAAAGCAACACCCCAAATGATATTGGCTTCAGAATCAGCTGCTTCCTTAAACATATTGGCGGCAAGTTCGACATCATTCAGGTCGATATCCGCAGACGCAATGATGTTAAGAATAATGCCTTTTGCGCCATCAATTTTTGTCTCAAGCAGAGGGCTTTCGATTGCCATCGTTGCCGCAACACGCGCCTTATCTTTACCCTGGCCACGTCCAACGCCCATATGAGCATAGCCCATATTGCGCATGACAGATTCAACGTCCGCAAAGTCAAGGTTGATGATGCCAGGAACATTAATTACATCCGAGATGCACTGCACACCCTGACGAAGAGTATTGTCAGCCATATCAAATGCATTCTTAAGCGTAATCGGCTCATCAGTTTCCAACAGTTTCAGACGATCATTCGGGATGACCACGATTGAGTCTACGTGCTTTCTCAGTTCTGCAATCCCCTGTTCAGCAACGCGCATTTTCCTTCTGCCTTCAAAAGAGAAAGGTTTTGTGACGATAGCAACAGTCAGGATGCCTTGTTCTTTCGCAACTTCAGCAACGATTGGTGCCGCACCGGTTCCGGTGCCGCCGCCCATGCCGGCAGTTACAAACACCATGTTCGCGCCTTTCAGCGCAGCAGCGATTTCTTCTTTGCTCTCTTCGGCAGCACGACGTCCTTTTTCAGGGTCTCCGCCTGCACCAAGACCGCGTGTCAGTTTGTCACCCAGCTGGAGTTTATATGTCGCACGGCTGTATTTCAAAATCTGGCTATCTGTATTCATGGAAATCAGTTCAACACCCTGAATTCCTGAGTCAGCCATGCGGTTGATTGCGTTTCCACCGCCTCCGCCTACACCTACGACTTTAATGTTAATCTCATATTGAATCTCATCATCAAGTATAAAATTCATTGGCATGTCTGACACTTCCTTTTTAATGATTGAGTGTATTATTTATCTCACTGTACACTATAACATAATGAGTGGACTAATTCAAACCACAGCCTTTCAGAGAATACTACAAACTTTTTTCTTGAAAGTCTCAAATTCTTCTTCAGAAAGAGGCGAAAAAGTCGCTTTCCCGGCAACGGACAGATCCAGTTTCCCACTGTCACTCTTTGACAACTGATTCATAACCATCTCTTCCATCATTCTGATTTTACGCTCCATATTACTGGATGTTCCCAGTACCGCGTAGATTCTGTCATCATAAATGATTTCGAGGTTAAGCTTATCCGAAACATTCAAAGCCGTTGCACCTGAGAGGATGTTGTGTGACTCCATCTGATCTAACAGATCAAGGAGATTTTTTATATGGAGAGGATCTTCATCAGAAAGAATCTCTCCAGGGGATAAACTGACCGGACTGATACCGTATATCTCCAATGCCTTTCCGCTATACTGTTCGGATGTCCTGATGATTTGGAGAGTTCTGGAGAGAAAAAGATATCCCCTGGTCTGATAAGGCAGCACCAGTGCATTATCCGCCTCGGTAACCTGAATCGTTACCATGGAAGGAAGCGTCCTCTTAATCGATATCTTAGCTACATAGGGAAGCGTTCCGGTGATACGATTTTCAACGCTCTTCGATGTGAAACCGAACATACTATCGTTTACCTGAAGTCCGGAAGCATCAATGATTTCCTGCTTCGTATATATTTCCAGTGTTCCCTTCACATCAATTGCTTTTATGTGAAAAAACAGAGTAAAAGTAACCACAACACCGGCAACAAGCAAAAGAAACACCAGAACTGCAGCGATTCTTCTTAACAAAAATCTTCCTGCAATTCGGGTGTTTTTTTGAGTATTTGTCTGCTTGTTCAGTAGACTCATTCCTTTACCAGACCGATCACTTCCTGATAAATTCGATGAGCAGAATCCGTAACTGACAGTTTCTTTGCACTATTACCCATCTGCAAAAGTCTTTCCCTGTCAGAAGCAAGTTTCAGAATACGGGAGGCAACAGCGGAATAATCCATCTCTTTTTCTTGTTCTATTACGGCAGCACCGATATTACTTAGAGAGAGCGCGTTGTAATACTGGTGATTTTCTGCCACATACGGAGAAGGAATCAAAACGGATGCTTTACCTGTCACTGCCAGTTCACTGATGGTAATTGCACCGCTCCGGCAGATAACCAGATCTGAAGCTGCGAGACAATCTGCCATATCATCGATATACTGACTTACTCTACACGAAAAATCGGAAGTACTCAAGTTATTCTTCTTCAGCGTATTCTCAAAACCGTCAGTATCGATCTCACCTGTCGCATGGAGGAAAAATAAGTCATCCCTGCCTTTTGCCAGAGTAAAGACATTTGCCATGACCTGATTGATCGTTGAAGATCCCAAAGAACCTCCAAAGGAAAGAATACAGGTCTTTTCATCCGTAAGACCAAACTTAGCCCTTGCACGGCTGCGATTGGCAATTGTGACTTCTGCGGAAACAGGATTGCCCACAACAATCGTTTTCTCAGGATAACCTAATTTATCCTTCCCGTCCTCATTTGCGACAAAAATCCTGTCTACTCTTTTACTGAGTAAGCGGGATGTCACTCCAGGGAATGAGTTCTGTTCATGAATCGCAGTTGGTATGCCAAATCTGGACGCCTCACGCACGACCGGTCCAGAAACATATCCACCAAATCCAACAACAAGATCCGGCTTAAAACTACGCATGAGATTTATACAACTGATCGTAGATTTCCCAAGGCAGTAGACTGTTCGAAGATTATATAAAACATTACGGACAGTCATTCCTCTCTTAAACCCGTGAATATCGATGGGATAAAATGAAAAATCTGCAGCCTTCACAAGACGGGCTTCCATTCCGTCCTCCCGTCCTACAAACACGATCTCGGAACCAGGCTGATTTTTCCCGAATTCCTGGGCAAACGCCAAAGCCGGATTGATGTGGCCTGCCGTTCCGCCGGCTGCAATTACTAATCTCATATATTATCCGGTACTTCTCCCCAAAATGAAGTACCTGAACCTCCAGTATTCTTGTTTAGCGATTAATCTTCAAGTTCATATTCCGCAAAGATATCTTCCGATTCCTTCGGCTCCTCTTCTTCGACGGAATACCTCGCGACAGAAAGCAGCACCCCTATTTCGCACAGGAGAAGGAACAGAGAAGTTCCTCCCTGACTGAAAAAAGGCAATCCGATGCCCGTATTCGGCACTAATGACGTAACAACAGCTATGTTCAAAGAAGTCTGCACACCAATCTGTGCAATAATACCCGTTACAATCAGTGCCCCGAACTTATCTTTTGCATTTCGGGCAATCTTGATCCCCCGAATGGTAAATACCAGAAACAGTACCAGAATTAAAAAAGCCCCGATAAATCCAAGTTCTTCACACACGATCGAGAAGATAAAGTCATTCTGAGGCTCAGGAACATAGAGCTGCTTCTGCCGTGAATTACCAAGACCGAGGCCAAAGAGGCCACCACTCCCGATTGCAATCAGACCTTGGTTCACCTGATATGCCTCATCTGAGATGTCTCCCCCTCCCACATTGGTCAGGATGCGTTCTACTGCATATCGGAATCTTGGAACAGTAAAAACAACGGCTGCCAGAACCGGTGTGGCGATGACTCCCCCCAGTAAGAAGAAGCGTATCTTGCATCCACCAACAAATAGGACGATACATCCAATTGCCAGGATAAGCAGCGTTCCGGAAAGATGTGGCTGCATCATCATTACAGCGGCAACCGCACCGAGAATCATAAAGAAACGAAAGAAACCGAGCCCGAACTGTTCCATCTTTTCCGGCTGCATTGATATCAGATGTGCGAAAAGAAGAATGATCGTAAACTTTACCATCTCGGATGGCTGAAAAGAAAAACCACCGAAGATGATCCAACGCTTCGCATTATTTATTGGCGGCATGGTCAACGTCATTGCCAGAAGTCCGTAAGAACCCAAAAACAGCAACCAAGCAAACCGATGATAGACCTTGTAAGGAATATATGAGATGACCAGCATGGCGACAAAACCGAATGCAGCAAAAATAGCCTGCTTTTTGATATAGAAAAAGCCACTGCCATGGAGATACAAACCATGGGAATATCCTGCGGAGAACATCATCACCAACCCGATGACAGTCAGCAGTGTTGTCAGCAGGAGCATTCTTCTATCTGTACCGTTGTTTTTGGTCGATGTATTTGCCACGTACTAATCCTCTCTCAGAGCAGAAACGCCGACAGCACCGATAGGCCCGTTCCTACAAGTGCTATTAGGCAGAAAACTGCAATGATCTTTTCTTCTGACCAGCCGCACATCTCGAAATGGTGATGAATCGGAGCCATTTTGAAAATACGTTTACCATGGGTCAGTCTGAAATACCCAAATTGAATAATATCAGAAGCCGCTTCCATCACATAAACGACGCCCGAAAGAAGCATCAGGGGCTGCATTGAAACGCCAAATGCCATCGCAACAACCGCACCGCCGAGAAACATGGAACCGGTATCTCCCATAAACACTCTTGCCGGCTTGAAATTCCAGAACAGAAATCCTATCAGAGAAGCTGCAAGTGCGCAGGAAAACAATGTTGTTCCAGAATATCCAAGTAAAGCGGAAATAATGAAAAAGCCTAACGTTACGACAAATGTCACTGAAGATGCGAGACCGTCAAGACCATCTGTCAGGTTCACAGCGTTCACGATTCCGACGATACAGAAAATCATGAGCGGGTAATAGAACCAGCCAAAATCGATCATGCCAATAAATGGAATCCGAACAGCTGTTCCGCACTCACCGTATTTCTCCATCAGAATAACATAGACAAGAGAAACAATGACCTGAAACACTATTTTTTGCCACGGTGTCAGGCCCAGATTCTGTTTATGGCTGATCTTCTCGTAATCATCCAAAAAACCAATAACGGAAAAAGCCAATGCAACGACAATCGACGAGACCAGTCTGAAATGTTCCGCCCCGTATTGTGTAGACAGAAACTGAGGCACCTCGAGGACCATCGTCAGATAGCCTACAGCAATCGCACAGATTGTGCCGGTGATGAACATCAGGCCACCCATGGTGGGCGTACCCTCTTTATACTTATGCCAGGTCGGGCCGATGTCATTGATTGTCTGTCCATATTTGATCTTCTTGAGCCATGGTATCAGCCAGTAGCCAAGAATCATCGTTACGGCTACCCCGACAAAGGCCGTAGCAAAAATTGACGTTCTTTCCATCGTTTTCCCTCAATCTTTGTAATATTCTTCCATGATTTCTTCCAGTGCCATACCACGAGATGCTTTGAAAAGGATCATGTCTCCAGTATGGGTACTCCTGCGCAAATAATCCGCGATCTCCATTTTATTATCAAAATGACAGGCACAGGCAACCCCTGCCTCCTTAGCAGCATCAAGAGCTAGCCTCATCTTTTCCCCGCAGCAAAGCATCATATCGATTCCGAGCGTGCCGACAAGCGTACCGACATTTCTGTGCGCATCGTCGGAAATGTCGCCCAATTCAAGCATATCGCCAAGCACAGCGACTTTAATTCCGTTGCAGGGAAGATCCGCCATCATCCGAAGAGACGCTTCCATTGAATCGGGGTTCGCATTATAGCAGTCTTCAATTACAGTAATCCCTTTGACAGATTTGAATCTCTGCCTCATACCTGAAGGAGCATACTCCGACAATGCAGCAGCGCTGATTCTCGGATCCAGACCAAGTCTTGTTGCCAGCGTGTATGCAGCAAGCGCATCCTTCACAGCATGAATTCCCGAACATGGAATCGTGACAAACAGGGTGCCGAATTTCTTATCCTTGATTGAAAATGTGCTTGGAAGCCCTTTACAGGAAATATCTATGGCTGTTACATCAGCATCCTTGTTGTCGACTGCAAAAGTAGCGGTTTTGCATTTTACGGTATTGATAGCGCTCATCAGATAGGGGTCGTCGCCGTTCAGGACCAACAAGCCGTTCTCATCCATTCCATCCTGAATCTCCAGTTTAGCTTTCAGAATATTCTCACGGCTCCCTAACGACTCGATATGGGACACTCCGATGCATGTTATGATTCCTCCCACCGGAATAGCACACCTCGAAAGGCGGCTGATTTCCCCCAGTCCGCTCATTCCCATTTCAAACACAGCCAGTTCTGTGTTACCGTCCATCTTTAGTACGGTTTCGGGAAGGCCAATTTCATTATTCCTATTTCCAACATTTTTCAGCGTATTGCCGAATTTAGAGAAAATGGCGGCAACCATCTCTTTCGTCGTGGTCTTTCCCACGCTTCCCGTAACACCGACAACAATGGGATGATACTGTTTTCTGTAATTTGAAGCGATAGCACAATATGCGTCCTTTGTATCTGCAACTTCGATGCACCTGTTATCATCAAAATGTCTGGAAACGATTGCAACTGAAGCGCCTTTATTCAGAGCTTCCAGCGCAAAATCATTTCCATCGAATCTTTCCCCAATGATTGCGATATACATGCATCCGGGCTCGACATTCCGTGAGTCTGTTGTAATCATGTCGATAAGCAGATCAGGGAAGGCGGTCTCAGCAACCCCCTCCAGCAGGACACTCATTTTAGTTGCAACCATACTGTATCTCCTATTCTTGTTCCTTAATAAAGTAGTCTCGGACGATTCTCCGTTCATCAAGATATACCGTAAACCGGTCTATCACTTGATAATCCTCATGTCCCTTGCCACAAAGCACAAACACATCGTTATCATTCATTATGTCAAGTACGTGAGAAACAGCAAAATACCTGTCCGGAATCAGCAGATAAGGCACATGTTTCTCCAAAAAGACCGGTTCAAGTGCGCGCATAATCTCAAAAGGATCCTCGTCTCTGGGATTGTCAGAGCTCAGGACAGCGATATCCGCGAAATCCGATACAACGTTCGCCATCTTGATTCTCTTGGTTTTATCCCTTCGGCCAGCACAGCCAAAAAGAACGATCAGTCTGCCTCCATTCAAATAAGGCTTGATGCTGGAAAGCAATTTCAACAAAGCATCATCTGTATGAGCATAATCACCGATAACCGTCTTTTTCCCGCGGTGAAGAATCTCACATCTCCCGCTGACCCCGCGCGTCCCGGAAACTGCGTTGCACGCAAGTTCCAGATCTCCTGTTACATGGGTAATCGTCGCGATTGATGCCAACGCATTGTAAACCGAGAACTTGCCCGGCAGTGGAACCTCGCAGGGAGCGATTTCACCACCGTGACTTACCTGAAAAGCAGAACTGTCGATCCTAAGGTCGAGACTGGTACCCCAGAAATCCGCATCCGGGTTCTCAATTGAATAAGACGCCTTCCGGCAGTTGACACGTTCAAAAAGTCTTCTGCCTGCCTCGTCATCAACATTGATAACTGCATAGTCGGCAATTTCGAAGAGCATGCACTTAGCCTCAAAATATGCCTCCATCGTTTTATGATAGTCCAAATGGTCCTGGGAAAGGTTCGTAAAGATTGCAGTATCGAAATGGAGATCGCTGAGTCTTCCTTGTTCCAGCGCCTGAGAAGAGGCTTCCATAACCGCATACTCACAACCCGCGTTCACCATGGAACTCAGAATCATCTCCATGTCCCAGGGCTCGGGAGTCGTAAACTTTGCCGGGAGCATTAATTCCCCGACTTCAACACCGATTGTTCCGATCAGTCCGGCTTTTTTCCCACACCGTTCCAGCGACTGTTTGATAACATTGGCAATCGTTGTTTTTCCATTTGTGCCGGTAACTGCAATCAATTTCAGTTTTTCCTGAGGTCTTCCGAAATAATTGGAACAAAGAACGGCTAATGCATGCCGCGTATTTCCGACAATCACCTCAGATTCAAGTCCAAGACTGTGGTCAACAACCACCGCAACAGCACCTTTCTGCAGAGCAGCTTCGGCAGCACTGTGTCCGTCAAAACGCAGCCCGCGGATACATACAAAAAGGGAACCTTCATTAACACTTCTGGAATCGGATACAATATCCAGGACATCCGCATCACTATCATAAGTGCCGGATACATTCAAGTTGCACAAAAGCTGCTTGAGTTTCACTCTTCTATCCTCAGTCATTGATGTTTTTGTTGACAAAATCGATTGTAATGATAGTTCCTTCGCGTACGCTTGTACCGGGTTCAATGTCCTGTGAAACCGCGACAGCGGAAGAGGAAGTAGAACCGTTGATCATTAGGTTGAGTCCCAACGATGAGAAAAGTGATCGGACGTAGCTGACAGATCTTCCGTTCAAATCAGGAACATCAACATATTTGGGTTCGGCATCATCAGTATACAGGAAGACAGTAGAGCCTTTGGAAATGCTGAATCCACCAACTGGATACTGATCAGTTACTTTTTGTCCCTCGCCGACGACCACGTGCGTCAGACCGTGTTTCTGGATCTGAGCGTACGCACTTGTGAGAGAATAATCCATTACATTCGGCACATAGGTGTCGATTGTCTCAATTTCATCATCGTTATATACTGCTTCGATTCCCAGATACGGCAGCACTTCTGACATCACGTTCGCAACGATAGGTGCTACGATTACGCCTCCATAGATCGAATAGCTTCTTGCTCCGTCGAGCAGAATCAGGCAGATCACGTCCGGGTCATCCGCTGGCGCAAATGCACAGAACGATGCAACATATTCACGATCCTGTCCGTTCAGTTTCTCTGCAGTACCGCTCTTGCCGCCAATGCGGAAACCGGCGACATAGGCATTCTGGCCGTTTGCGTTTTCCACCACCTGTTCGAGGATATTCCTCATTGTGGCTGAAGTTTCCTGGCTTATCACCTGACGTTTCAGAACGACCTCGTGATTCTCAACTATGTTCCCTTCCGAGTCTAGAATCTGACCGACAACATAAGGCTGAACCAGATATCCTCCGTTGACGCATGCGGCAAACGCAGTGATCATTTGAATCGGTGTGATGGTATTTGACTGCCCAAAAGCACAGCTCGACAGTTCCACGATTCCCATCGTTTTATCGGTATAGTAAACGCTATTGGATTCACTCGGAAGATCGATTCCGGTCTTGTCTGCTAATCCGTAAGCTTTAAAGAAATTGTAGAACTGCTTTGAACCCAGTTTCTGCCCTATTTCGATAAATGCAGGGTTGCAGGAATTGATGACTGCATTGGTAAAATCTTCAGCCCCGTGTCCTTCCATTCTGGCACAGTGCATTGTGATGTCTGAAGTGATAACCTTTGCGCCGTAACAATAAAACATATCATCAAGCGTACAGGTTCCGGTTTCCAGCGCAGCAGAAGCTGTCACGACCTTGAAAACGGAACCAGGTTCGTAGACTTCGGAGATCGCCTTGTTTTTCCATTGATTCTGCTGAGCAGCGGAAAGAGCATCCAGATAAGTTGCCTCATCAACCGGTTCCGCTGTATCGCCTTCTCCTTCTTCTCCCGCTTCTCCGCCTCCGAGCAGTTCCTCAAGTTCCTGGGCAGTATGCTGATCGGTAATTTCGAGCGGAGTGTTAGGATTAAAGTCCGGTTTTGTCGCCATTGCGTAAATCGCGCCGGTCTTGGCGTTCATAATGATGCCTGCGGCAAAGTTCTTCACATTATGCTCTTCACATGCTTTCTCCAGAGCAGTCTCCAGTACGCGCTGAATCTCACCTTCGATTGTGAGAACAAGACTGTATCCGTCTATAGCATCTGTCAATGTTTCGTGCTCATAATACATATCTTTTCCATATGCATTAACAGCAGTCAGCATCCTTCCGGCAGTGCCGGACAAAACAGAATCATAGTACGCCTCCAGTCCGTAAAGGCCATTATTATCGGTACCGACAAAGCCGATCACCTGTGAAGCAAAGTTCCCATAGGGATAATACCGCTTTGTATCCTCAGTGAACTGAATCCCGGAAATATCATATTTATCAATAAACTCCTGGATCTCATCCACTACAGGTTTGTCTACTTTTCGCTTAATTATCGAATAGTAGTTATTACCGGTGCATTTTTCATATATGATCTGGTAGTCGATATCAAGTTTTTCGGACAGAAATGAAGCAATCCTGTCATAGTTCTCTTCTTCTATACGAATCGGAGCCAGAGCGACGGTCCAGACTGTGGCGCTTCTCGCAAGGATATTCATATTGGCATCATAAATCACGCCTCTTTCAGCAGCGACTACGGTATCCCGTAGTTGCTGGGAAGAAGCGCGTTCGCTGTAGTATTCATGCCTCCACAGAGTGAGGTACGCAAGTCTGCAGACAATAATAGCAAAAAAGAGAATAAATGCCGTTGCCACGACAAGTATTCTCTTTTTCATTCCCATATCAGTCTGCTGACGATGTGTGGTCTTTGATTTACTCATTCCGTACTCCCGCCAGACTGTTGTTCACGCATGTCACGGAGCAACTGATCACGGGTTGAACCATCCGATCACTGTGCTCAGGAACGCGATAGCGGACCGGTCATTGATCTGCGGTTCCTCACTGACGATCTTATTTTCCTTCTCAAGATTAACATACTCAATCTGGGCAGAATCCATTTTGATCAGACCTAGACTCTGAGCATACTCTTCAGCCGTTCTCAGCGAGACAAGACTCTCGATCTGATAGTCCAGATAGATATTCTCACTCTGAATCTCTACGAGTTCCGAACTCCTGTTGGTGATCTGGGACTTCACATTCGTCAAGAGCATATTGCTGTAAACAGTATACACTGCGAGGGTGATCACCGCAACGCTGAGGAACACAAGACGGACCAGGAACTTCCGGTCTTCTTCTGTTCGGATATTCTTTTTTGTGCTGGCGACACGGACCTTCTGCTGGGTCGGTGTTTCATCTGAGAACCTGCTCAGATCATATGCCACACTGGTTGCCATAAACTACCCTCTATCTACATTTTCTCAATGATCCTGAGCTTTGCGCTTCTGGATCTTCGGTTGATTTCCAGTTCCTCTGGCCGTGCAGTCAGAGGCTTTTTTGTGATTGCTGTCGCTTTCTGAACATTTCCGCAAATGCAAACAGGAAATTCCGGGGGACAGGTGCAGCCCTGAAGGAGCGATGCAAAATATCGTTTGACGATTCTGTCTTCAACAGAATGGAATGTAATCACACAGAACCTTCCACCGGGAGCCAGAAGATCAAAAATCCCCCTTAGCCCTTCTTCCAAAGCACCCATCTCATCATTTACATAGATTCTGAGTGCCTGAAAAGTCTTGCGCGCAGGATGTTTTTCTTTCCTTCTCACTTTAGGCGGAAGTGCAGAAACCACGATATCAGACAACTGAGTCGTCGTCTGAATCATGCTGTTCTCTCTTGCCTTTATGATCTTTCCGGAAATCTGTGGCGCATACTGCTCTTCGCCATATTCCCTCAGAATCCTACAGAGTTCTTCAAAATCAAGAGAATTCACTGCATCCGCGGCAGTCATCCCAGAATCCGACATTCTCATATCCAACAGGCCTTCTTTGGAAAAAGAAAACCCGCGTTCGGCATCATCCAGTTGATGGGATGATACGCCGAGGTCCAGAAGCGCTCCGCTTATTCTCCCCTGCCATCCGGAAAGAACACTGAAGGCATCTCTGAAATCTGAACGGATTACTTCCGCGACTGGATACGGATTGAGCCGCTGACTAGCGGCAGCGATTGCTTCGGGATCTTTATCCAGACAAAACAGTTTTCCGTTCGGTCCTAGTCGTCTCGCTATCTCCAGTGAGTGACCTGCACCTCCGACCGTCCCATCCAAATAAATGCCGTCAGGATGGATATCCAGGCCATCCAGCGTTTCATTCAGGAGGACTGGTACATGTTCGAATCCGGTCATCAGATTCCGTTCTCCTCAAGGTGTTCTTCAAATGATTTGCTGTTGAAGTTCCTCTTGTTCTCTATCCATCTGTCGCGATCCCAGATCTCAGCTCTGTCCATCATCCCGATAACAGCCACGTCTTTTCCCAGCGCTGCGCTTTCCCGAAGATTCTGGGGCAGCAGAATCCTGCCCTGTTTATCGGGCTCAAGATAGCAGGCGTTAGGGAATATATAATGTTGGATCTTGCTTGCCTTAGCGATAGGCAATTGCCTGATCCTTTCGCAAATCCGGTCCCATTCAGTTTCAGAAAAAACTGCCAGACAGCTATCCGACCAAAGAGTGACTACGAAACGTTCTCCAAGTTCGTCACGCATGCGTGAAGGAAAGTTCATTCTGCCTTTCTGATCGATATTGTGAAAATACTCACCGAAAAGCATTTTTCCCCTCCTTTCCTCTAGCGCATTTGTTGAAAACTCGGTTGAAAGTGTTGAAAACTACCCACTTTTACCCACTTCAAACCACTTTTAACCATATTATGCCGTTTACTAGCCTAAAAGTCAACAAATACTGGTTCTGTCACTGAGGAAAAAAAGACAAAAAAAGACCGCGCAGAGCGCGGTCTGATCTTCAATTCAAAACGAGATCATTTCACTTTTCCACGAAGAGCAAGCCTGGTGGACTTGACCTCGTTGAAAACAAGAAGAAGTGCGTCTTCACTTTTCTTCAGAGCATTCTCTGAGTATTCAAGCGTAGCACGTTCCATCTCCTTTGTCTTTCTCTGCGTCTCGGCGAGGAGTTCGCTGGCATTCTGCTGGGCAGCCTTTGTCACTTCCTGCTCTGAGATCAGAGTACGGGCACGGTTCTCTGCGCGCGAGATGATGTCCTCCGCTTCAGCCTTAGCTTCTGCGAGAATCTGGTTGCGGTCAGCAACCACTCCTTTCGCATCCTTAATCTCCTGAGGGAGATTCAAACGGATAGTATCAAGAAGAGTACGCATTTTTTCAGCATCGATCATTTTCTTCCCGCCGGCGAGAGGAAGCGATACTGCGGAATCCAGCATATCATCCAACTTGTCCAGATACTTATCAATTGCCATAGTCAGTTTCCTTTCCGAAGTCTTTTTTGTACATCATCCCGAATCTGTTCAGGAAGAAAATCAGATACATCTCCGTCAAACGACGCAATTTGCTTAACAATACTGGAACTCAGGAACATATACTCCTGAGAAGTATTCAGAAAAAGAGTTTCCACATCAGGATTCAGTCTGTGGTTAGTCAGTGCCATCTGATATTCATATTCGAAATCACTGACAGCCCGTAGTCCTTTGACAATCACACCCGCTTCTTTCCGGCGCATGTAATCAACCAGTAATCCGTCAAAAGAATCAACAGATACGTTTCTGATGTTTTCAGTACTCCTGCGAATGAAATCCATCCGTTCCTCAACAGAGAATGTCGTATGCTTTGCAGGGTTCTGAAGAACAACAACGATGATTTCATCGAAAATCCTCGAGGCGCGTTCAATGATATCAAGGTGGCCTTTTGTTACAGGATCAAAACTGCCTGGCACCACCGCTCTCATCATTCTTCTTCCCTGCCTTTATCTGTTTTTTCATACAACCAAATCGTTGTACTGCTGTAATTATACCTTTTCTTCAGGTGAAGGGAAAGCACTTCATCAGGAAGATTTGCCTCTCTTTCAGTTTCAATTGCAGCAAAACCGCCTTCATTGACCATTTTCCCGAGAAAAGGGAGAATCTGTCCGCCCAGATCCCTGTGGTACGGAGGATCTGCAAAAATAAAGTCGAAGGTGGAAGATCCTCTCTGAACATACTTGATTGCATCCATCTGTGCCACGGAAGCATCCTTGAAGAGTCCCGTCGACGATAGATTCCGCTTAATGACCGTAATCGCCTCACGTGAACTGTCCACAAACACACAATGAGAAGCCCCCCTGGAAAGTGCCTCGATTCCCATTTGGCCACTACCGGCAAACAGATCGAGCATTGTTGCTCCTGGGACAAAAAACTGAAGAGCGGAAAAAAGCGCCTCCTTCACCTTTTGAGATGTCGGTCTGACAATTTCTTCTCCGGGAAGCGTCTCGATGATTCTGCCTTTTGCAATCCCTGTGTTGACTCTCATATAAACCCTCTACTACTTTTTTTCTCTTGTCGCAATGGTATGTCACGCATGAAAGTATGACCATACCTGTTCGGCTGCAGTCCGGGTCATTCCAGATACTGAAGCCAGTTCTTCAGCAGTAGCTTCACTTACAGCACGAATGGTTTTGAAATGCTTAAGTAAAGCTTTCGCCCTAGTTTCTCCGATTCCATCGATGTCCAACAATGAGGACCGGAAGGCACGCTTAGCATGATGACTGCGTTCATATTCTATTGTATATCTGTGAACCTCATCCTGCATTTTCGTGACCAGAGTAAACGCATTCTTTATCATGGAAAGCTGGATTTCTCCGTTTGACGAGATGATGCCACGAGTTCTGTGCTTATCATCTTTCACTGATCCAAAGACCGGAACTTCCGAAAATGAAGTACCACGGAGCGCATCGATAATAGTATCCAAATGCCCTTTTCCCCCGTCAAGCAGGATCAGATCAGGCTTTTCCGAAAAGCCTGAAGAACCCTGATCATATCTTCCGACGCGCCTCAGAATAACCTCACGCATCGACGCATAGTCATCGATTCCTTCAACTGTTTTGATTTTGAACCGGCGGTATTCCGCTTTCTTCGGTTCTCCGTTGATATAGACCACCATTCCTCCAACTGCTTCAGTGCCGTAATTGGAGATGTCATACAGTTCCACCCTTCTGGGAAAGGCAGACAAGCCGAGACGGTTTGCCAGTTCGCTCAAAGCTGCTTCCGCCTTGGTCTTCCGTCCGGTTTCTCTCTTCAGTCGCTCTACTGCATTCTGATATGCCATATCAACGATCTTTTTCTGCTCGCCCCGCTGCGGAATCAGCACCTTTACCGAAGATCCTCTTTTTTCAGACAGGTACTGCTCGATCTGAGCACGGTATCCGAAATCCCCATCACAAACGACCATCTTCGGGGGTAAATCATCTCCGAGATAGAAATGAGAAATATATTCCTCTCTGACTTCTGCAAGATCAGCTGTACCATACAGCACTTTTTCCTGTTTGTCGACCAGCTTCCCGTCCCGGAAAATCAACGCAACCGCACAACTGTCCGCCTCGGTTCCGGCAAACGCAAATACATCCATGTCTATAAAGGCACCGTCTTTAACGACTTTCTGTCCTTCGTCAAGCTTTCGAATCGCAGCGATACTATCCCTGGCTCTTGCCGCCTTTTCGAATTCCAGATTCTCGCTGGCAGTCTCCATTTCAGACTGGAGCAGGGCGAGAATTTCATCAGTTCCTTTGGTGAGAAGAACCTTGGCATTTTGGACGGAATCCAGGTACTCTTCCCTGGATATTTTCCCGACGCAGGGTGCGCTGCACAAACCAAGATGCGCATTCAGGCACGGTCGTTTTCTCCTGAATCTGTCGATCTGGTAAGAACAGGTAGGAAGTTTAAACGCCGTATTCGCGACCTCAGTCATCTGCTTTACCGCATAGGAACTGATATAAGGCCCGAGATACTCGGCATCATCTTTTTTCTTTTGCAATTCCGCTGTAATTCTGGGGAACTGTTCATTCGAAATACGGATGTAGGAAAAGCCCTTGTCATCCATCATCAGAATGTTGTATTTCGGTCTGTGCTGCTTGATCAGCGAGCACTCCAGCGTCAAAGCTTCGTACTCACTGTCAACAACGATAACATCAAAATCAACCGCGTTCGAGACCATCTTCTCCACTTTGGGCATATGATTTGCCCCTTCGCGGAAATAGCTGGAGACACGCAGTTTCAGTCTTTTCGCTTTACCGACATAGATGACCTCATTCATCTTGTCCCGCATGATATACACGCCGGGAAGTTTAGGAAGGTCACTTGCCTTCTTGTACAGACTTTTGCGATCCATAAAAACCAAAAGCCGCCCGTAAGGGCGGCAAGCAGTAAGGTATTACTCGTTGAATCCGGATTCAATCAGTTTTACCAAACCCTCGATGGCCTCTTTCTCATCAACGCCATCAGCAATCAGCCGGATGGATGTGCCGCCGACGATTCCAAGAGACAAAACGCCGAGAAGGCTCTTTGCGTTAACTCTGCGCTCATCCTTCTCAACCCAGATCGCGCAACGGAATTCGTTGGCTTTCTGAATGAAAAAAGTGGCAGGGCGCGCGTGCAAGCCGACCTGGTTCTCAACTGTTACTTCTTTAATAATCATAAAAGAGATAGCTCCTATCTAATGCCATAAGTAAACCCGAAAGTTACCGTGCATTATCATACAACAATATGAAAAGGATGGTCAACGAATGACAGCGCTTTGAAATTCTTTTCTGCTACTTGCAACAATAATAACAAAATTTTAATACTGTGTTTGTGCAAAGTGACAGTGCTATTTCGAGCCATTTTTCTTTTCGAGGAGATACTTCTCCCACATATCCGGCCTGCGATCTCTGGTCCGTCTTTCTGCCTGCTCCAGTTTCCATTTCTGAATATTGGCGTGATGACCGGATCTGAGCACTTCCGGCACTTCCCTGTCTCTCCAGACAGCAGGGCGCGTATACTGCGGATATTCCAAAAGCCCGTTGAAATGGCTCTCATCCGTGTAGCACTCTTCATCGGACAGAACCCCTTCGCACATTCTCATCACAGCATCCGTCAGAATCAGAGCCGGCAGTTCGCCGCCTGTCACAACGTAGTCACCGATTGAGATTTCTTCATCAACGATTTCTTCGATGACCCGCTCATCAACGCCTTCATAATGCCCGCAAAGGATTGCCAGATTATCAAATGAAGACAGTTCGACTACTTTCTTTTGAGTGAGCACTTCCCCGCAGGGAGACATGTATATCAGATGAGGACGAGTGCCGCGCTTCTCGCAGATTGCCTGAAAACAATCGTAAATCGGCTGACAATACATCACCATCCCCATACCGCCTCCAAAAGGAGCGTCATCCGTCTGTTTCTGCTTGTTCAGCGTATAATCCCGTATATTATGACATTCTACCGAGACCGCTCCCTTACGGATTGCACGGCCGACAATACTTTCACCCAGATAGTTCCGGCACATATCCGGAAATAGAGTCATGATATCAATCTGCATCTTCCAACAACCCTTTGATCGGCTCGAGCCAGATCTTTCCCTCTTCCAAAGAAGTCCGCTTGATAAAGGCAGGAACTGCAGGAACAAGCCGTTCCTCCCCGCTGTCAAGTCTGACCGTATAGATATCCTGAACGCCGCTTGAAAATACATCTGTAAGCGTTCCGATATGACTGTCGTCGGAATTGTTCACGACTTCCAGCCCAATCAGATCGACAATAAAATAAGAATCCTCTTCTTTGGCGATCTCATCCCGGTCTGCCCAAAGATATTTTCCAATCATCGTGTGCGCTTTCTCAACGGTATCGATACCGTCCAGTTTCAGCAAAAGCATATTCTTCTGAGATCTGCAGGAGCGGACAGGGATTCCCGCCGTCCCTTTCTCATCCAGATATATCTTTTTCACACCAAACAACGAATCCGGTGAATCTGCATAGAGATAGACCTTCATCTCGCCATTTATTCCGTGAGTCGTTACGACCTTTCCGATTTCCAGATACTGAATCATCTTTTAAAAAGATACGGGGCGTAAACGCCCCGCAATTTCCTTTCAGTCGATTTCCACCATAACGTGTTCACCCGAACGGATTGAAGCAGAACGCATTACAGTGCGGATCGCCTTAGCGATCTTTCCCTGCTTTCCGATAACACGACCGACATCACCTTCCGCAACAGAAAGATGATATACGATAACGCCTTCCTCATTCGGCTCATCTACTGTGACGCGTACAGCATTCTTGTCTTCGACAAGGCCTTTTGCCATCACTTCAAGCAGTTCTTTCATTACTCGATGACTCCGTTTTTCTTCAGAAGGACCTTCACTGTCTCCGTCGGCTGTGCGCCATTGGCGATCCACTGCTTCACCTTGTCCTCATCGATGCTGAAAACTGTTGTTTCCTTCGTAGGATCATAGTAACCAAGTTCCTCGATGAAGCGTCCGTCACGGGGAGAACGGCTGTCTGCCACGACGACACGATAGAAAGGAGCCTTCTTTGCGCCCATACGGCGCAGTCTGATTTTAACTGCCATAAATAACCTCCAAAGATAAATAATTATCGAATTGATTTTATAAGACTAATCCCTGTTCGGGTTTCTTAAAAGGGTAGTTTACCAGAGATTCCCGGGAATCCCCCGCGCTTACCGCGCTTGTTCATCTGCTTGATCATCTTGTTTGATTGCTCAAACTGCTTGAGCAGGCGATTGATATCCTCGACCTTTCTTCCACATCCCGCTGCGATCCTTCTCTTCCGGGAAGCGTTCAGGATCTCCGGTTTGGCGCGTTCTTCAGGAGTCATCGACAGGATGATCGCCTCAGTCCGAGCAAATGCTGATTCATCGATCGCCTCATCGGGAATGCTGGCACCTCCTGGAAGCATCGCCATGATCTGCCGCATATTTCCCATCTTCTGTACCTGCCTGAGCTGATCCAGCAGGTCATTCAGATCCAGCCCGCGCTTTGTACGCGTCTTCTTCATCAGTTCCTTTGCCGCTTCCTCGTCGAAAGTCTGAGAAGCCTTCTCAATCAGCGACATCACGTCGCCCATGCCCAGGATCCTGCTCGCCATACGGTCAGGATAGAAAACATCAAAATCGTCGACTTTCTCACCGGTTCCAACAAAGAAAATCGGTTTTCCAGTAGCATTGAAAACAGAAAGCGCTGCACCACCACGGGAATCGGCGTCCAGTTTAGTCAGGATCACGCCATCGATTCCGATTCTGCGTTCGAACTCATTTGCCACATTAACCGCTTCCTGACCGTTCATGGAGTCGATAACGAGCACCGTTCGGGTTGCAAAATCCTTCTTGAGTCCTTCCAGTTCGACCATCAGGTCCTCATCGATCTGAAGACGACCGGCAGTATCAATAATCACGATATCATAACCATGGTCTTTAGCATCGCGTATACCGGCGGCGGCAATCTCATGAGGGTTGATCTGCCCCATCTCGAACACCGGTACTCCGGCAGCCTGCCCCATCAGAACCAACTGTTCAATCGCAGCAGGTCTGTAGACGTCGCAGGCAACTAGAAGAGGACGGTGACCGAGTTTCTTGTAATACTTTGCCAGTTTAGCGGCATGAGTGGTTTTACCGCCGCCCTGAAGTCCGCACATCAGAATAACTGTCGGCAATTTCCCGGACAATCTCAGCGTACCGGAAGCTTTGCCCATGAGATCGACCAGTTCGTCATGTACGATCTTAACGACCATCTGAGACGGTGTCAGGCTCTTCATGACTTCTTCGCCCAGCGCCTTCTCCGTCACATGCTCCGTGAACTGCTTGGCGACCTTATAGTTGACATCCGCTTCCAACAGTGCCAGACGCACTTCTCTCATGGCAGAAGTCACATCTTTCTCAGTCAGTTTCCCCTTCTGTCTCAATGAGGAAAAAACATTTCCGAGCCGTTCTGTCAAACTCTCAAATGCCATCAATCATCGCCCTCAACAAAGGAATCAAGCTGATTCGCACATTCCACGATCTCATTCGCCGCCCTGCGGATCTGTTCCGTATATCCTCTCGAATCCACATACGCAAGGATATCTTTCGCATACTTACGGATCACTCTTGAATATGCAGTCAATTGTTCAAACCTGCCAGCAAACTGAAGTTGATCCTCCAACTCCTTGAGCGTAGATTCTCCGCGCTTGATGGAATCTCTGACGCCCTGCCGGCTGATTCCCTCCAATTCCGCGATCTCACCCAGCGACATGTCTTCAAAATAGTACATCTCAAGCACGGAACGCTGTTTTTCCGTTAAACAAGCTCCGTAAGTATCGATCAACAGTGCCAATCCTAGATCTTTTGCCATTTGATTAGTCCTCCGGGTAGTTGTAAAGCATTTTTGCTTTACAAGCGATATTATACGGAAATCTCATAAAAAAGTCAAGTATAAAAGCCTTGGAAAAACATGTTTTTCCAAGGCATAAAAAAGTCTATGTATGAGGAACATCGCAACCTCTCGAACTGTCATCTGTATTCCTCGAACCCCTTTGCCTCATCGTAAAGATAACAGTAGTTATCATGCCTTTGCTGCGCGATCAGCCCCTCAGATTTTGCTTTGAGCACAGCACATCCTTTTTCTGTACGATGTGAGCAGCCGGAGAAGAAACAGTCGCCAAGATAAGGTCTGAACTCTATAAAGTACTGTGCGATCTCGTCCTTTGGCGTTTTTTCCATTTTCTCAAAATCCAGCGCGGAAAAACCTGGAGTATCTGCAACGATGCCGCCGAAAAGGTCATACAATTCAACCGCTCTGGTCGTATGTTTTCCGCGTCCCAGTTTTTTGCTGATCTCGTTTGTGGTGAGATTCAGATCCGGACACAGTTTGTTGAGCAGTGTGGATTTCCCGACGCCTGAGTTCCCGGAAAACACGCTGAGCTTTCCTTCGAGCATTCCTTTGATTTCCTCCAGCGCTTTCTCCTCGTTCCGCATCACATCGATTACAGTATATCCAACATGGCGGTACAGATCGATGAACTCATGAACCGGAGCAAGATCCGTTTTCGTGATCACGATCACCGGAGTAATCTTCCGCTTTTCGCAAAGCAGGATCAAACGATCGGCAATCATATAGTTCGGTCTTGGATCGACTGAAGAAACGACATAGAAAAACTGATCCACATTGGCAATGGGCGGTCTCAGAAAAAAGTTCTTCCTCGGTTCGATCTCTGAGATGACATAACCGCCTTCTTCCCCGATCACCTTGACAGCATCGCCGGCGAGCGGTGTCTGACCGCGCTTCCGGAAAATGCCTTTTGCTTTGCATTCCAAAACCGCATCGGCGGTTTTTACGTAATAAAAGCCGCCGATGCCCTTCAACAGTATTCCTTTGATTCCAACATCTGCCATTCGATAATTACGGTTCTTCCGGATTTTCCGGTTCAAGTTTCGGAATCGTCCTGTTCTCCGACTCGCCGCAGCGGTTGCAGGTTCTGGTCTCAGTACCTTCCGCTTCTTCAGTCGCAGGTGTCGTCTCAGTCCACTCACCCCAGTCATGTCCAAGTGCAGAAACTGCTTCTGTTACCGTCTTGCCGCATCTTGAGCATGTCCTGGACCTGGACCCTTCTCCGGTACAGGTAGGCTCAGAAGTCGTGGTCCAATCGCCCCAGTTATGACCGAGAGCAGGTATTTCTTCCGTCTTGGTATGCTTGGCATTGTCCTTGCAGGTATATGTCATTACGCCAGGCTCTACACAAGTCGGTTCCTTTGTTACCTTTCCTTTATCCCAGGTATGTTTATGCTCAGGCGCAGTCGGCCATCCGCTTGTAGTGGAAACGACCTCAACCTTTCCTTCTTGATACTTTGCAGTCAGAACCTGATAATCAACACCGCTGATCTTAACGGTAATGCTCTCATTGTCAATCCCTTTGCGGGTGATGGAAACACTGCCTTTGCTCTTTCCTTTTGCAGAACCGACTTTCTCATTCCCGACATAGAACTCAACAGTAAAACTCGTATTGTTGCTCTTATCCGCATATGGCAATTTTACAGTGATCGTCAGTTCTTTTTCTGTCACTCCGGTGCTGACGACAAGACCGATGCCAGTGCCGTATGCAACGCGTGCTCCAGCGCCGATACCCTGTGCAATAACGCGGCCAGCAGGTTCAGCGGATTGCTGTTCCGTTACGCTGCCTACAGAAAGACCGCTGGCAGCCAATGTCGCCTGAGCCTGAGACAGATCCATTCCGACGACCTGCGGCACGTACTGACTCGTAAGAGTATTCGGAGCGTTAACCCAGATCGTAACCACTGTTCCGGATTCGACAGAGGATCCAGGAATAGGATCGCTTTTTGTGATCGTGTTTGAGTTATATTCTCTTGTATTGTCCGTTTCTCTCCGAACAACAAGTCCGAGATCCTGGAGTTCTCTCACTGCATTGCCGTACGTATCCCCGACAAGATCCGGCACCGTCACGATCTGCGTGCCTTTACTGACATAAAGGATAATATTGGCATTGTCCTTAACTTCCTTGGGAGGAGAAGGCGTCTGCGCAAATACGACGCCGGATGCATAATCCGCGTTATACTCTTCCACGACCTCAAGTTTGAAAGCAGCGTAAGAAGCATCCGACTGGATACTTCTCAGTTCCTTCCCCACGAAATTGGGAAGATCCACATCTATATGATTTGCGAACAACTGACTTCCGCTAAGGTTCAGTGTCATATAGACCAAAATCGCAGCCCCAATCATACATGCCGCAGTTACACCCATTAACAAGGCCAGCGGGAGATTGATGGTATGAGGCCGTTTCCGTTTTTTCTTGACTGGTGTTTCAGCCGTTTTCGTTCTAGTAGAAGTTTTGGTTTCTTTTGCCATTCTTTGTTCCTTCTTGCTCTCTGCAGGGACTGATCTGCTCTCCGTCCCACCGGAGCCGCCCGTGTGGTCCAGATAAACTGTCGGTCCATCCGAAGACAGGTATTTATACTCAAAGCGAATGCTTGGATTGTTCTTGAAATTTTCGATATCCCTCAGCATGGAACCGGCGGACTGATATCGCTTTGCCGTATCTTTTTCCATCGCTTTCAGGATAATATCCTCAAGTCCCTCGGGAATAACAGGATTGATTTCGCGCGGTCTTTTCGGAGTATCTGAAATCTGTTTCAGAGCAACGGTAACTGCGCTGTCGGAATCAAATGGAAGTTTTCCCGTACACATCTCATACATCATGACTCCGACACTGTAAATGTCGGACTGGGCATTGGTCTCCTCACCTTTTGCCTGTTCAGGACTGATGTAATGTACGGTACCGATCGCTTTGTCGGTGATCGTGTGAATACCGCTGCGGGAAAAACGGGCAATTCCAAAATCCGTGACTTTGATCTTTCCGCTTCTCAGCAGCATCACATTCTGAGGTTTCATATCCCTGTGGATAATGCCTCTGTCGTGTGCATGCTGCAATGCACGCAACAGCTGTTCAGAAAAATAGACAGTTTCCTTCCACGGAAGCGAAATGTGAGCCGTGATATATTCCTTAAGAGTGATACCGTTCAGGTATTCCATCACGATGTATTGGACAGAATCAGAGAAATTAACATCCAGGATCTTGACGATGTTTTCATGATCCAGCATGCTGATCGCTCTGGATTCATTTTTGAATCTGCGGACAAGTTCCTCGTTGTCCAGCAGTTCCTCTTTCAGGATCTTCACAGCGACCGTTGAGTCGTCTTTCAGATCTTTGGCTTTATAAACATAAGCCATTCCGCCGATCCCAACGAGTTCCTCAACCAGATATCTGCCATCCAGCCGCCGGCCGATGTATTTATCTTTTTGGGGTTGTTGTTTCATATCCTACACCTGCAACATAACTGTAGTCAGATTATCAAAACCACCGGCTTCCAGGCCGGCATTTATCAGTAGTTTTGGCGCATCAAAAATGTCATTGTACCGGAATATGGAGATCATCCGGTTTTCATCCACGAGATTGGATAGACCATCACTGCACAGCATCAGGATATCATTCTTTACCAGACGGAGATTCACAACATCAAACCTTACTCTGGGCTCAATGCCAAGTGCCCTAGTGATAATGTTCTTCTTCGGATGATTGACGGCCTCTTCTGCGGAAAGATGTCCCGCATCCACAAGTTCCTGGACAAAGGAATGGTCCTTCGTCAGTTGTCTGATACTTTTCCGCTGATAAAGATACGCTCTGCTGTCTCCGCAGTGAAGAATCGTCGCTTCCTGGGCATCCACGACGGCAAGCACCATCGTTGTTCCCATCATCTGATTCTCCCCGATGCGGATAGACTGTTCAAAAACAGCCATATTTGCCGCCTGGGCAGCTCTGTAAAGATATGCGTTTTTATCCCGGACCGCGGAATAATGCAGCATATCCGAAGTCATAAATGAAGAAACGACATCAACGGCGAGCCTGCTGGCCTGTTTTCCGTCTGCCAGTCCTCCCATGCCGTCACACAAGACCATCCAGTAAAGACTGCCGTTGATCTTTCCGGCACGGTAGGAGTCCTGATTCTCCTCATTTCTATATCCGATGTCGGTCAAGCCGGTCAGCGTCATACCAGACCCTCTCAGTTAAAGATTCTGAACTTCTCTGCGGAGCTGCCCGCAGGCTGCAGAAATATCGTTTCCCAAAGTGCGCCGGACAGTCGCGTTCACGCCCCTGTCCGCAAGTTTTCTCGCGAAGATCTCTGCATCCTTTCTGGAAGCAGAAAAATTACCGCGCCCGGCGGCATTCACCGGGATCACATTCACATGACTCAGCATCCTGCTGCAGATCTTCGCAAGCTCCTCCGCATCTTCCGATGCATCATTTACACCATGAATCACAGTATACTCGAACGTGATCCGGCGGCCGGTTGTTTCAACATAGTATCTGCAGGCTTCCAGAGTCTCTTCCAGCGGATAGATCCGGTTTACCGGCATGATCCTGCTGCGTTTTTCAGAAAAGGCCGAATGGAGCGACAAAGAAAGGGTCAGTTGTTTGTGAAGATCGGCAAGTTCACGGATCTTCGGGGCAATTCCACAGGTTGAAACTGTTACCGAACGGTTTTTCAGTCCATATCCCTGAGAATCAGTAATCAGATCATAAAAGCGAACCACGTTCTCCAGATTATCCAGCGGTTCGCCGATGCCCATCAGAACGATGCTGTCAATCCGGCTTCCTTTTTCCCGGGCGCTGACATAGACTTCCTGAAGCATCTCACCAGCAGTCAAACTGCGCACAAGTCCATTCACCGTAGAAGCACAGAATGAACATCCCATCCTGCATCCCACTTGCGTAGAGATACATAGGGAGACACCGTGCTCATACTCCATGGCAACGGTTTCCACACAGTTGCCGTCCGAAAAGCCAAGAAGATATTTCTCAGTTCCATCCTGTGAAACCTGCTTGCGCAGCACTTCCGGAACATCCATGGATGTGTTGTCTTTCAGCCATTGCCTGAGAGAAGCCGGCAGATTCGACATTTCCTCGAAAGACCTTGCCTGTTTCTGATGGATCCATGAAAACAACTGCTTTGCACGATAATCAGGCTCCCCATTTTCATGGAACAGAGCCTTCAGTTCTTCCTGTGAACAAGAAACGATATCAACAGTATTTATCATTTTACCATACTTTTTGCAACGTTGCTATATAAAAGCCTTCCTGAAGAGACTCGGTCGGAAGGAAGCGAATTTCATAATCTGATAATCTCTCAGCCGGAATCGCAGGCAAAGAAACGCTGATTCCAGCAAAATTCGGATGTTCCATGAGGAATCGGTCGACCACTTCACTGTTTTCTCTTGCCAGAACAGTGCAGGTACTGTAAGTCAGCACTCCTCCCTTCTTTACCAGTTCTGCCCCGTGGGACAACAGCTGATACTGTAATTCAGGAAGATCCCGGCTAAGATCCGGGTTCTTAAAGCGAAGTTCCGGTTTTGAAGCCAACTCACCATATCCGGAACAGGGGACATCGCACAGTACTCTGTCATAAAGCTTCCCTGGATTAAATTCCCGGCCGTCACAGCAGAAGACTTCAATATTGCCGATACCCAATCGGCCGGCAAGTATAGAAACCAGTCTGGCACGATGTTCGTACAGTTCTACAGCATCAACCTTTCCCTTTGGACCGACTATCTGAGCAAGACAGGCAGTCTTTCCGCCGGGGGCACTGCAAAGATCCAGAATTTCCTCTCCGTCTTCCGCTCCGACAGCCGCAACGGCTGTCTGTGCGGGAAGCCCTTCGATCGAACAAAGGCCGGAATCCAGTACTTCCGAAAGCATCGATACACTTCCAGCAAAACGGATACAATGCGGCAGACAAGTCTTGAATGCACGCTGTTCCCCAAGTTTTCCGATCAGTCCTTCATCACTGATCCGAAGCGTATTGACGCGCAGGAAAGTATCTCCGGGCAGAAAAGTAACCTCAAGCATCTCCTGAGCATGGTTCCCATATTCCTTCAGAAGCAATTCCGCCAGCCGGTACGACACCGACCCCCGGACTGACAACCGTTGAACAGGATCTGAAACAGAAGATATCTCTTCAAGTTTGAACGAGTCCGCCTTCCGGAGCACTGCATTGACCAGTTTTGAGGCAGATGTCTTCCGATAGTCTTTGCAGAGTGAAACGGATTCACTGATTGCGGCATAAGCAGGAACACCGCCCATCCAATGCAACTGAAATGTACCGAGGCGAAGGATAGCACGCACTTCGGGATCCAGACCCGATACCCCTTTTTTCAGAAAATGACCCAGAATCCAGTCAATCGTGACCTGTCTGGAAAGCGTACCGAGAAAAAGAGCAGTAAAGAAATCCCTGTCCCTGTCAGATATCGCCCGTTCCTGAAGCACATCCTTCATCACCAGATTGGAGAAAGCCCCTTCTTCACATCTCAGCAAAGCGGAAACAGTCAGTTTTCTTACACTAAAGCTCATCTGCCGATCGTATCTCCGACATGGAGCCGCCGTCCGTTCAGCCAGGCAGCGCCATCCATCACTTTCCCGCCTTCCGGTATCAGCCTTCTAAGAATGACTGCTCCGTTCCCGGCGGCGACAGTAAGCGGTTTAGAGGAAAGAATGGTTCCCGGTTCGCCTGCGGCATCTGAATAAAGCGCAGATTCCACCTTAATCTTTTTCCCTTCAAACTCAAAATATGCAATTGGCCAGCCGGAAAGTCCCTGGACGAGATGAACGATTTCTGCAGCGTCCTTGGAAAAGTCAAAAAGACCTTCGCTTTTTTCGATCGGCGGTGCGTTAGTTGCAAGAGTATCATCCTGCGGAACAGGGGTGATTTCCCCTCTAAGAATCTCGTCTATGACCTCAAGCACAAAAGGACCCGCAAGCCTGCCCATCTTTTCAAACAACGTCTGCGTGTTATCCTCGGCAGTAACCTGGATCGTTTTTTGTGCATATATATCTCCTGTATCAACGCCCGCGTCCATTTTCATGACTGTCAAGCCCGTCTCCTTTACACCGTCCATCAAAGACCTTTGGACGGGTGCGGAGCCCCTGTATTGGGGCAGAAGGGACGCATGGATGTTAATACATCCAAACGACGGTATATCCAACACCTCCTGAGGAAGGATCTTCCCGTACGCTATTACCAGAATCAGCTCCGGAGCCAGTTCCCGCAGTATTTCAGTCGCTTTCCCATTTCTGAACCCCTTGGGCTGGAATACAGGAATCCCTATCTCCTGGGCTGCGACTTTAGCCGGAGGAGGCGTGATGATCTGTTTTCTGCCCACCGGTTTGTCAGGCTGACAGAATACACCAATGACTTCATGAACCCGAGACACATCACGCAGCACATCCGCCGCGATCTCAGGCGTCCCCATAAACACGACCCTCATTCTTCGCTCAGAAGCTCCTCAACCTGCTCATCGGTCAGCAATTCATCAACCAGGTCAATGAAAAGAGTTCCATTCAGATGATCCGTCTCATGACAGGCAGCACGTGCAGCCATATCCTCCAGTTCCTTTTCAAACCAGTTTCCATAACGGTCCTGAGCTTTCACGGTGACCCGGACTGAACGCTCCAGCCAACCGCGCTCCCCCGGAACGGAAAGGCAGCCTTCATAGGCGCCGACCTTCTCTTCAGACTGGTCGAGAATCTCCGGGTTCAGCAGTTCGATCATTTCTCCGTCGTTGTTCACGATGATAACTGCACGGCGGAGCATGCCGACCTGAGGAGCAGCAAGACCGAGTCCGTTCGCCTCGGTCAGCGTTTCCTTCATATCATCAAGCAACTGCCATGTGCGGGCACCAAAATCCGTAATCGGACGGCTGACTTTTCGCAGCGTTGGGTCACCATTGACCAGTATTCTTCTTAAAGCCATAATGATTCCTCTCTATGTATCCAGATCATTGGAAAAATCCACATAGATCCGGGTATTTCCTATTCTTTTTTTCTCTCTCACTTTGATCAGGCATTCGCCCAGTAGTTTTCTGAAGCGGGAATCTCCCCTGCTCTTAAGCAGCAGCCTCCACCTGTACTGCCCCCCTACGACCGGGATCCTCATCGGAGACGGCCCAATCGCTCTCAGAGGCACATCTTTAGCTGCCGAGAACACCTCATCAAGCTGATCAGAAAACGCTTCCGCGGCAGCTTTTCCCTGTGCAGAAGAAGGAGCCGAGAAACAAACCGAACACATCCTACAGTAAGGAGGATATAAATGAGCTTTCCTCAGCCTGATCTCACTGCTATAGAACCGGTCATAATCCTGATCGGCAGCCATTTTGATGATGGGATTGTCAGGGTCAACAGTCTGGATGACCGCTTCCCCGCTCTTCGTTCCTCTTCCGGAGCGGCCTATGACCTGTGTCAGCATATCGAATGTCCGCTCATAGGCACGGTAACTAGGCATCAACAGCATTGAATCCACACTGAGAACACCGACCAGAGTCACATTCTCAAAATCCAGCCCTTTGGCGATCATCTGGGTTCCAATGATCATATCATACTTGCCCGCCTCAAAATCACGCAATCCTTTTGCCATGGAGTCCTTTCTGGACATACTGTCCAGGTCCACACGCAGGACACGCGCCTGAGGAAACAATTCTTCCAGTTCCTCTTCGATCCTCTGTGTTCCAATACCCGTATGGCGTAGTTCTCCACCACATTTCGGACAAGTCAGGATCTGGGAGATCACTTTGCCGCAATAATGACACCGGTGTGTCATATCGGCCTTGTGCCAGACCAGCGGCATTGAGCAGCTGTCACACATCACAACTTCCTTACACTGTTTGCAGATTGTAACGGTACGGTATCCTCTGCGGTTCAGCAAAAGGATCACCTGCTCTTTTCTTTCCAGTCTGTCGAGGATCTTTGCGTACAGTTCTCTTCCGATACTGTGTGTGTTGCCCTGAAGCAATTCGTTTCTCATATCCACCACGTTTACTTCCGGAAGCGGCATATTTCTGTAACGCTGTCTCAGTTCGACGTAATTGATCGTCCCATTCTGCGCGAGATAATAGGTTTCCACGGACGGAGTGGCGGAAGAAAGCAGGAGGTGTGCACCATGATACTTCGCCCGAAAGGCAGCCACGGAGGAGGCACGGTATCTCGGGGACTGATCCGAGAGATAAGTCTGCTCCTGTTCTTCATCTATGATAATCAGGCCTATTTCCGGAAGCGGGGCAAAAATAGCGGATCTGGTCCCGACAACAATCGGAAACTCCCCGTCCCGGATCCGTTTCCACTGTATCGTCCGCTCAGTATCAGAAAGAGAACTATGAATAATTCCTACTTTTCCCGGGAACATGTTCTGCAATCTTCCAATCATCTGAGTCGCCAGAGCAATCTCTGGCACAAGCATCAGAACACCTTTTCCCTTGGCATTGATCTCACGGATGAGATGGAGATACAGCATCGTTTTTCCGCTCGAAGTAACGCCGTACAACAGCGTTGTATTCGGTTTTGAAGCATCATCGATGAATTCCGAAATTTTCGATACAACTTTATTCTGTTCATCGGAAAGCATGAAAGCATTTGCGTAGTATGGAGCGGAGTAGTCCAGTTCAGTTTTTTTCCATCTGTTGCCGACCCGGATCACCTGCTTTTTGAGAGCCCGATTTACAAGGTCACGGGAGAAACCGAGTTCTCCGTAGATCTCATTGTACGTATGCGGTTCTCTGAGGTAATCATACAGAGATCTCTGTTTCGATGTGAGCAGAGATAT
>JAEEGL016473248.1_pt1 | contig 31547 bp, 26 predicted proteins | sample 9134231 | NCBI WGS metagenome assembly JAEEGL01 (sample SAMN16246548, study PRJNA631951) | gut metagenome | biome: gut microbiome; feature: rumen; material: fiber-attached | host: Bos | place: Iran: Karaj | collected 2018-10 | reverse complement strand
GTAATACTACATGTTGTAGCAGCATTCCACATATCACATGATAATTTAATATCTGTCGTTGAATTAGTTCCTATGCTTGCTGCTCCATTTGGATGGAATGTTATTGTTACTGTTTTCTTCCATATTGCATATAGTTTAATACTACTATTAGCTGTATATTGTGCATTAGAAGCATATGATACTGTTGTTGTTGTAGCACTAGTACCCCATCCCATAAATGTATATCCTGTTCTTGTTGGTACTGTTGTTGTTATATTAGTACTTAAATCTTGGATTTTTGTAGTTGTTCCTACTGTTCCAGATCCACCATTTACATTATATTCTATTGAGTAACTTCCTATTGTTATCTCATTACTTGTTACTGATAATCCTGCTTTTGTTGATACTACTGCTTTGTATGTTCCTGGTTGCGTTGTTGTATAACTACTATTTGTTGCTCCTGATATTGCTGTTCCATTCTTATACCATTGATAATTATATCCTGATGTCGTTGTTGCAGGTGTTACTGTTGTTGTTAATACATTTTGATTGTTTGATACACTCTTTGCTATTGTTGCTGTTGGTGTATTCTTATCTACTTTAATTGTATATGATCTTGTTGCTACATTTCCTGCTTTATCCGTTGTTGTTACTGTTATTTCTGTATTATCTGTATTACTTGTTATTGAACTCTTGTTAACAGTTGTGCTTAAATGGCCTGATAATGTATCTGTTCCATCTACTGTTGTAATAGTTACATTTCCTGTATACCATTCTTTTATTACAGTGTCATCATTGATTTTAATTGTTCCTGCTATTGGTTTTGTTTTATCTAGTTTATATGCATCACTACATATTACTGGACTTACTTGTCCATAATTATCTTCTGCTTGAACACAGATTCTATTATTATTGCTTTCTATACTTATTTCTCTTGTTGCACTTGTCTTATTACTAAATGTTGCACCTGTTGATGGATCACATGTATTTGTTGTCGCTGTACATACTTTGAATTCTTTTATTCCATGTCCTGAATTATCTGTTACGTTAATTGTTACATAGAAATTATTTTTAGCCCATCCATTACTGTTTATTGCTCCAGCCGCTGCTGTATAACTTATTGATGGTACATCTGTTGCTACTGTTACTTTTCTTGTTGTTGTTCTTGTATTTCCAGCTTTATCTTTTGCTGTATATACAATATCATGTACTCCTGCTTTTGATGTATCAACGGTAGTTGGTGTATGCGTACATGAATAAATACCGCTCATTGTATCGCTACATAAAATACCTGTTTCTAAATCAACTGTTCCATTTTTTGAAACAACGATGTCTGCAATACCACTTATTTCAGGTTTTACAGTATCTACTTTAATATTTGCCGTACATATTTTATTACTACTATTACCTGCATTATCATAAATTATAGTACATATTTGAGTTCCGCTATTATCGGTAATAGGTACTGTTTTATTTCCAAGTTCTCTATGCTCTGGTACACAATCTACACCTGTACACCATAAATAGTAATCTAATCCTGATTCTAAGTCTGTTGGTTTTATCTCTGTATATACCACTGTTGTATACCAATCATTTGTTCCTTTTGTTCCTGTTATATTAAAGATTGTGGTTGGTTTTGTCTTATCTACTTTGATTGTATATGCTCTTGTTGCTACATTTCCCGCTTTATCTGTTGTATCTACTGTTACTGTTGTTCCTGATGTATTATTTGTTATTGATTTTATATCAACACTACTTGTATTGTGGCCTGATAAACTATCTGTTCCATTTATAACTGCTATATTAACATTAGATATATACCATTCGTCTAATCCTTTTGTTCCTGTTATTGCTATTGTTCCTGGAGTTGGAGCTGTCTTATCTAGTTTATATGCATCACTACATATTACTTCACTTGTTTGTCCATAATTATCTGTCGCTTGGACGCAGACTCTATTGTTATTACTTTCTGTACTTATTAGACGTGTTGCTGTTGTACTATTTGTTATTACTGATCCATTCGCTGGATTACATGTATCTGTTGTTGCTGTACATGCTCTAAACTCTTTTAATCCATGTCCTGAATTATCTGTTACTTTTATTGTTACATAGAAATTATTTTTAGCCCATCCATTACTATTTATAATACCATTGGCTATATCAAAGTTAACTGTTGGTGCGGTTGATGATACATTTACTCTTCTTGTTACTTCTTTTGTATTTCCCGCTTTATCTATTGCTACATATGTAACATTATATGTACCTGTTTTACTTGTATCTACTGTCTCTGGAGTGTGTGTGAATGAATAAATATCACTTGTTGCATCGGTTGCAATAGCTGTTAAATTAGCTACTCCTCCCCTTGAAACTACTATATCTGCTATACCTGTTATTTCTGGTTTTACTGTATCTACTTTTATTACATCTGTACATATTTTATCACTGTTATTTGCAGCCATATCATATGCTATAACACATACTTGTGTTCCTACATTATCTGTAAGTGATACTGTCTTATTTCCTGTTTCTCTATTTGTTGGCGTACAATCCGTTCCTGTACACCATGTATAAAAATCTAATCCTGATTCATTATCAAATGCATTGATTTCTACATAAGCTGATGTTGTATACCAATCATTTAATCCTTTTGTCCCTGTTACATTGAATGTTACTACTGGTACTATTGTATCTACGCCTAGATATCCTAATGTACAATCATCTTTTTTCTCTAATTCACCATAGAAATTTTTAACATAGCACGTACCATCTAGTCTAACTGATAATGCTGTTAAACCTTTACTATTTGCATATAATTCACCATTATCTACGGCTTTTTTGTCGACATCAACAGAACCATAAATGTTATTTACTTTTATGATGTCCTCTTTTTTATTTGGATCTATCCAACTATCCGCATAATAATTTTCAGCAGCCTTAATTAAATTTGTTGCTGTTAATAAATTAGCTCTTTCCCTTACTGATGCTGTTATATTCAAAGCTATAGGTGTAGCTATTAAAGCTACTATTCCTAATATAATAATTACGGATAACAATTCAACTAACGTAAAACCTTTTTTCTTCATCCAACTCACTCCTCATTTTCAAGTATACCCTATATATAATTATACCTATTGAGCCTTTTTATGTCAACGATTTGTAAGGTTATAACAAAAAAAACTTTTATCGCTTGACTTTTTATAAAAACTGTGGATAAAAAAAGAGCAAAAATTAATTTTGCTCGCCTTTATTTTTAAACTGAATAATAATAGGAGTTCCCTCAAAATCAAAAGATTCTCTTATTTTATTTTCCAAATAACGTTCATATGAAAAATGAACTAATCCCTTACTATTAACTTGAATATTAAAAGTAGGAGGACACGTGCTTACCTGTTGCGTAAAATAAATCTTCAAACGTTTTCCTTTATATGAAGGAGGTAAATTAAGATTATATGCATCAACAATACAATCATTAATTAAATTAGTAGGTATTTGCCTATGGCTACTTTCATATGATTTTAAAACACTTGGAATTAGTGTATGAATTCTTTTTTTAGTCAAAGCAGACAAATAAACAACTTGCGCATATGGCATAAATTGGAAATTGTTTTTAATATCATTATTAAATTTCTTCATTTCCGCATCTTTATTTTCAATTGTATCCCATTTGTTAACAACAATAACTACAGGTTTACCAGCTTCAATAGCATATCCTGCTATATGTTTATCATGCTCAATAATACCTTCTGTAGCATCAATAACAAGTAAACATACATCTGATCTATCAATGGCACGCATGCTTCTTAATAAACTATATTTTTCAACATCCTCATATATTTTACCTTTTTTACGCATTCCAGCAGTATCAATAACCGTAAATGATTGTCCATGGTAAGTGAAAGGTATATCGATAGCATCACGTGTAGTGCCTGCAACATCACTAACTATAACACGCTCTTCATTTAAAATAGCGTTAGTTAAACTACTTTTACCTACATTAGGTCTACCTATAATACTAAATTTAATAGAATCATCAGTCTCAGCAACTGTTTCATCAAAATCTTCCGTAATCATTTCTAACAAATCATATATGCCATCATTTTGCTCAGAGCTTATATTAACATAATGATCAAATCCCAACTCATAAAAATCATACATATTGTCTTGAGCTTGTTTGCTATCCATTTTATTAATGGCAACAATAACCTTTTTACCTGATTTCATAAGCATATCTTTAACTATCTTATCATTAGCAGTTAATCCTTCTTTAGCATCTGTTACAAAAACAATAACATCAGCTTCATCTATAGCAATTTCTGCTTGCATCTTAATTTCATTATTAAAATCGCCATCACTTAAATCAATACCACCAGTATCAATCAAATTAAATATATGCTTATTAAATTTAACCTTGCCATATATTCTATCACGTGTAATACCTGGCGTATCTTCGATAATAGCTATTTTACTACCTACTAATCTATTAAATAAAGTACTCTTCCCAACATTAGGTCTACCTAATAAAGCCACCGTTTTCATATATTCACCTTCTCACCATATCGTAAAATTTCTTTTGCTTTCTCACCATATACAATATCTACATATTCTATTAAGTGAATAAAATCAAAATCATCATCCATCTTTAAATACATATTATCCATATACTTATAACAAGTTATGTTGTTAATATTTTTACTCAAATATTCATAGTTAATTCTATATAAAAAAGTAGAATTAATTATGTTAATGTTCAAATCTACTTGATTAAAATAATTATAATATTCTAAATCTTCATTTTTTATCTCTAAAACCATACCATATTTAGTATCTTCGTATACATCAATATTATAATATCCATTAAATTCTATATTATATTTTTTATTAAGAAGAGATAGAATATGTTTAAAATATTCTTTTAAACCATCTTTTTTAATATACTTGTTATGCAATAATATAATAATCTTGTCATTGTCAATGATAGTCTTCAATAATATCACCTAAATTATTGTATGACTATTCAATAAAAAAGTTTTATATTGTTCTTTCAATCTTTTGATGAATTTCATCTCTACCAAGTTTTGTTACATTTGAAAAAACAACAAATTCATCACCAACAACTAAATCTAAATCCTGTAAAATTGTATTACGCTGTTGTTGTTGCTTAGTTATAGGTATTTTATCAACCTTCGTAGCAACAATAGTAACCGGTAATTTATAGTATTTTAAAAAGTTATACATCATAATATCGTCATTAGTTAAACGATGTCTAAAATCAATCAACATAAAAACTTGTTTTAAGTTTTTTCTATTAGTTAAATAATCTTCCATCATTAAACCAAATTTCTTTTGTTTAGCTTTATTTACTTTAGCGTAACCATATCCTGGAGCGTCAACTAAATAAAATTGTTCGTTAACTAAATAAAAATTAATAGTTTGTGTTTTACCAGGAGTAGCCGAAGTACGCGCAAAATTTTTCCTATTGATAAGTGTATTTATAAAACTACTCTTACCTACATTAGATCTACCCACTAATAAAAACTCAGATTTTTCATCAGTAGGATATTGACTACGTCTTACAGCGCAAACCTTTAAATCAACCGAATTTATTTTCAAATAAATCACCTCATAAGTCAATTAATTATAACATTTTATTGGCTTTTTGTAAAGAATCTCCATAGGCATATTCCTTTATATAACTTACAATTATGAATATCAGTAATATAGATTCCAATATAATTGCAAAAATGGACCTTAAATAAATATGATATCCTAACCATAATATTGAAGAAGGAATACCTAATAGTTTATAATACTTAATATTCTTTTGCCATATAGCAATTGTTGATACTATGGTAGCTAAAACAGATAGTAAACTAGCTAGTCCATTGTATGTAAAAATGGCAAAACAAAATGTAATAAGTAAAAGTACTGCTAAAACAATATATTCCTTTAAAACACTGCTTTTTTTATTATTATCAATAACAAAATAAACATCTCTTATCGTGTATACAGCATTCATAGCTACACCTGTCATACCGTTTAACAAGTAAAAAGAACCAGCTTGTGAAATATGAGCCATAATATTAGTCAATAGAATCTTTTTCCTATCCTTTAAAAAATACGACAAGCATATAAAAATATAAACTACAATTATTAATAATTGTGAAACAACATATTCAAAACTCCAATCAAACATTTAAATCACCTTATAAATTATATCATAAAAAAAGAATTATAAACTAATTCTTTAAAGATTCGATAATATCGTAAACAACACACTCATTACCCTCAACTCTGGCTTCACCATTACACACATACCCATCTGTTTTATCCACAGTTTTAGTGCCAAGGCATCTACCATCTGTTAAAGTGTATCCTTTAGGGCAACTCATTTCAACTTGTGGAGCTTGGTAATGTTCAACAATACATGAACTGCCATCTAATGTTCCCTGTTCACATTTATATTCGAAAGAAACTTCTGTATAGCTAATGGTATCAGGACAATACTTAGGATAAGTTCCTTTAGATTTTTCATATATTCTTCCATCAGGACATAACCATTGATCCTCATCATCTTTAGAATAACACCAACCATTTATAGCAACATCATTTCCAGGACATCCACCATTAATTAATGGCGCAGGACCGTTATAACATTTACCATCAAGCATTATATGGCCAGAATTAGATAAGCAACGTAATGTTGGCTCTTTAGCATTTGTTGTATTGTAGCAAACATAATCATCATTACCGCTATTAGAAGCAGGAAGTCCAAGTTCACTTCTTCTCCCTAATTGACCACTACTACACTTATAATTATACTTGCTAGCATCTACTCTTTGCGTTTCCACACAATTATTATCTTTTAATTCAAAATTATTATCACAATATGTATCACCTAAATCAGCACCAACTTCTTCATAACACTTACCATTGTAATCATAATACCCAGGAGGGCATACCATACCATTTATAGCTTCACTTCTACTGACTTCTTTTAAACATTGTGTTCCTTCTAAAACATAACCTTCTAAACAATAATTACCAGTTTGCTTTGTTTCTCTTAACTCAGACATACCTTTAGATACTAAAGACTCAACCGGTACATTATCTATAGCATCTATATAAGCAGCTTTAGCTGGAGTTATATTATATTTTTTAGCTATCTGTTTATCCTCACTTGTTATATTATCGATTGTTATAATATCAACAGTTATTTCCTTACTATTAAACTCCGTAAGTAAAACATCATTTATATTTGAATTTATATTACCTTCAGTATGTATTAAAACAACAACATTATTATCTTTAATATATCCTTTTTCTATAACGTTCATTGTTATTTCTTTAATCACATCATCCAAAGATATATTTTCAATGCCTTTAACAATCTCCTTAGCATCATCATTAAGGGGAATTACTTTTTTAATCTTATTTCCTTTTCCAACTTTAATCATAACACTAGGATTTATATCCAATGTTATAGTAGCTATTGTTCTATTATCATATAAAACATACCCCAAAACTACAACAATACACAAAACTAATAAAATAAATACTTTTTTCATATTCTACCTCCTATGATTAATTTATCATATTTTTTTACATATGGCAAATTGTGATATTAAAAAACGAACTTAAAAAGTTCGCTTATTACAATATTGGTGGAGCCGAGGGGAATCGCACCCCTGTCCAAAAGTACAAAGATTAAAGTTCTACAAGCTTAGATAATTTGTTAATGTCCCAAACAGTAATAAATTATCAAAATTCTATTTGGTTAGATTTATAAAAATTCATTATTAATCATAAATCAAAACTAATAATATAGTTCACTAATCGAGCCCCTTTTACTTCCCGTGAACAAAGAAATAAAGGAGCAGCCTTCTAAATTTCTATTAAGCGAAAGCTAATTGTGTTCTGTTTCCAGTTATTTTTAAGTTTGAACGTAACGCGTATCTCACGACTTGCCCTTTAAAATTTAAATACTCCTGTCGAAACTATTACGACCCCGAGTGAAAAGATTATAACATATTATAATCTTTAAATCAATAATTCTTAAGATCTTTAGCTACCTGTCTATCAATATCTTTTTTCTTGATACTTTCCCTCTTGTCATATATTTTTTTACCTTTGGCCAAAGCTATTAAAACTTTAACTTTGTTACCTTTAAAATACATTTTAACAGGAACTAAAGTATACCCTAAAGTCTCTATCTTATCACGTAGTTTCAAAATTTCATTTTTATGAAGCAATAATTTTCTAGTTCTAGTTTCATCATGATTAAATCTATTACCTTGTTCATAGGCACTTATATGGGTATTCAAAAGATATATTTCATCATTCTTGATAATAGCATAACTATCTTTTAAGTTTGCTCTACCAAGTCTAATTGATTTTATCTCAGTACCTGTTAAAACAATACCAGATTCATATGTATCAAGAATTTCATAATCAAAGTAAGCTTTTTTATTGTTTATCTCTATCATCGTCAGCACCAACCAATTCAAAATCAATAGTTCTCTTATCTTTATCAGCAGCTATTACTTTTACCCTAACTTTATCACCTAAACGATATCCTCGTTTATTCTTATTGCCTCTTATGGTAAAAGTCGTTTCATCATATGTATAATAATCATCTTTTAAACTATCTAATCTTACTAAGCCTTCAACCAAATTTGGCAATTCAACGAACATGCCAAAATTTAATACTGAACTTATCATGCCATCAAATTCTTCGCCTATATGATCCATCATATACTCAGCTTTCTTCATATCGTCAACTTCACGTTCACATTCGATAGCTCTTCTTTCGCAAGTTGAAGTATGTAGTGCATATATTGGCATTTGACGTTCATAAAATTCAATAGTATCTTTATCAATTTTATTTTCAAATAAATAAGTCCTCAATAAGCGATGAACTATCGTATCAGGATATCTTCTTATAGGTGAAGTGAAATGCGTATAACATTTACTAGCTATACCAAAATGTCCTATATTAGTTGAATCGTACACAGCTTTTTGCATACTTCTTAAAAGTAAAGCTGATAACAAATGAAATTCTTTTTTCTCTTTTAATTGACACAATATATTTTGCATTGTTTGTGGTGTTATACGATCAATTCTAGCATTAATCTTATATCCTAAAATATTTACAAAACGCATAAAGTTTTGTATTTTTTCTTCACTAGGTTCGCCATGAACACGGTAAATGAAAGGTAATTCCATATAGTATATATGTGTTGCAACAGTCTCGTTAGCTGCAATCATGAAATCCTCAATAAGTCTTTCACCTGTACCTCTATCCCTTAATTTAACATCGATAGCCTTACCTTTATCGTTAACGACTATTTTAGCTTCGTCTAAATCAAAATCAATGTATCCACGTTTTTCTTTATTTTTCCTAAGTATATGCGCTAATTCACTCATAAGTTGTAATTTTTCAACATATGGATCATACCCTTCAGGTATAATATTTTCTTCTAATACTTTGTTTACTTTCTTGTATGTCATTTGAATTCTAGATTTGATAACGCTTTCAAATATTTCATAATCAACAACATTACCATTTTTATCTATTTCCATTACACATGACATAGCAAGTCTTTCAACATTTGGATTAAGGGAGCATATACCATTTGATAGCTTATGTGGCAACATTGGAATAACTCTATCAGCTAAATATACACTTGTACCACGTTCATATGCTTCAGCATCTAATTTTGTATTAGGTCTTACATAATATGAAACATCGGCTATGTGAACTCCTAAAATATATTTATCATCTTTCTTACTTATTGATATGGCATCGTCAATATCTTTAGTGTCATCACCATCAATGGTAAATATTATCTCATCCGTTAAATTCCTTCTACCCTCTTTTTCTTTCAAAGAAACTTCATTAGGTAATTTATCTGCCTCTTCCATAACCTCTTCTGAAAAAGTATCAGGTATACCCATTTCATTAGTAATAGATAATATATCAACACCAGGATCATTCTTGTGTCCTAATATTCTAATAACTTCACCTTTATATAAGTTATCTTTAATTTTATTAGTTATTTTAACAATTACCTTATGGCCATCCATAGCACCTAAAGTTTTTTTCTTATCTATTTCAATAGTTAAATGTATTCTTTCATCATCAAGTTTTAAATAAGGTCTATTCTTTTTATAGTATATTTCGCCTACCATTTGCTTGAATTTACGATCAACAATTTTGACAATTCTTCCCTCAAAATCTATTCCTTTAGGTGAAGTTATCTCAACGATAACCTTATCTCCATGAATCGCACCATTCATATTAGAAGGAGCAATAAAGACATCTTCATCGCCTTCAATATCAACAAAGCCAAAACCTTTTTTATTAGCTATCATTGTACCTATTTTCAAATGACTATTTGTAAACAACAAATAATTATTCTTTTTTGTACGATATATTTGTAAGCTATCTTCCATTCGATTTAATGTCTTAAGTAAGTCTTTTAATTCATCCACAGTTTTATACCCTAATATATCGTTAATTTCATTAACTGATAAAGCTTTATCACTTTGCTTTAAAATATCTAGAATTTGCTCTTCCATCTTATTCACCTTCTATCTTTTCAATGTCTACTTGATTAATAGCATCAAATCTTTTAGTAATTTTATCTGTTGTTGTATGTATATCTTTAACATCTTTACTAACCGTTTCAATGCTTCTATATAGCTTATCCCAACGTTCTTTATATCTGCCAAAGTCATCACTTAATAATCTTAATTCGTTATGAATTACGCTTGTATACTTATCGCGTTCAATATTTTTGATAATGATTTGAATAGTCGTTAAAGTACTTATTAAAGTAGTAGGACTAGTTATCCACACTCTTTTTTTATACGCGTACTCAATAATATCTTGATGATAGGCGTTAACCTCCGCAAAAATAGCTTCAGCTGGTAAGAACATAATAGCTTGGTCAGAAGTTACACCATTAATAATATATTTACTTGATATAGCATCAATATGTTTCTTCATATCGATAGCAAATAATTTTTCAGCTTGTAATCTCGTTGTACCATCAATATTTTTATCCACCATAATTTGGTAATGTTCTAAAGGAAATTTCGAATCAATAGCGATAACGCCTAATGGTTCTGGTGCGAATAAAACACAATCGGCAATTGTATCGTTATTAAACTTATATTGCATTTGATATATTTTGTCATTTTCTCCAAACACATTATTCATAATATGTTTCAAGTTGATTTCACCGAATATACCTCTTGTCTTTTTATCCGTCAAAATGCTCTGCAATGATACAATATCTGTGGATAAAGTATCTATCTTTTTTTGAGCCTCATCGATTTTAGATAATCTTTCTAAAACACTAGTAAAAGTTTTATTTGTTTTTTCAAAGTTTTCATCTAATCTCTCATTAACCCTATCATTAATGTAATTAAGTTTATGTTCAATTCTATCATTAAGTTTTTCAAAATCGCCATTCATATCATGAGCAAAAGAAGTTTTAAAATCACTTACTTCTTTTACAACATTTGTTTCCAATTTACCCAATCTTTCCGTAATACGTGATTCATTAATATTCTTTGATAGCGAAATAATTGACACTATTAGAACCACAACCAATAAAGCTATTATTATATATTCCATACCATTCACCAATCTAATTATATCACGTATAAGTAATAAAATAAACGTTAAAAAGGCAATTTTCATGCCTTTTTAAGTACCCATGCTTCATATCCTCCGATTATATTAACAACTTTATATCCTTGACTATTTAAATGATTACAAACACGTTTACTATTGATTCCTTTTTGGCAATAAATGTAATATGTTTCGCTTTTATTCAAATATTTTGAAGGAAATTTTATAAGCAGTAACATAGGTATATTTTTAGAACCAGGAATATGGTTATCATTATATTTCTCAATACTTCTTATATCAATAATGTTATCTTTACCCAAAACATCTTCAACCGAGATACTGTTAAACATAATATCCACCCTAATAAATTATATGTTGAAACAAATTTTGTGTTTGGGCATCAAAAAAAGGATTATATTAATCCTCATCATTGAAGAAGTCATCAAAGAATTGATCATCTGTGACATCTGTATTATTTGTAGATTCATTCTTTGTCTTTTCAGCTTCTTGCTCTAATCTTTCTTGTTCTTCTAATTCTGCTATCTTAGCATCAATCTTCTTAACAATATCATCAATATTGAAACCACTTGGAGATGGTTTATCAGCAAATGGCGCACCACCTGATGATGGAGTTGGAGCATCTGAGAAAGAATTCATCATATCTGATATCTTAGACTCTCTCTTTTCATCTACAAATTTCTTTAAATCAAATAAACTAATTGGAGCTTTTTCTCTATGTGGGTACTCAGCTGGTTCCCTTTTATATCCCCAATCGATTTTATAATCATAAATAACTTTTGTTTTAAAAGGCATCATACGTGTTCTTAAAACGATGATATTACCTTCTTTTAATCTTTGTAAATCACTTACCGTAACAAGTGGAGTACTAGCAGTCTTATCTTTTTCTTTTGACTTAACTTCACCACACATTTTACTAATTTCTTCCAAAGCACCTAATTCACTACTAATTAGATAGAAGATATTACCACAGTTACCTTTGATTGTTTCACCATTTTCTTTGCCATATACTTGATATAATTGAGCAAAGTTCTGAATTATGAATGAGAAACGAATAGCTCTACTTCTGGCAGCTGTAACCATTGTAGTAACATCCTTTAATGGAGGCATGTTTGCAAACTCATCCAATAAGAAATTAGTTCTAAATGGTAATTTACCACCACATTCTTGAGCTACATCAATCAATGTTTCATAACATTGTTTAATGAAAATTGTAACTAATGAATGGTAAGTTTTCTTTTCATCTTGGATTACGATAAATACGGCAGTTTTTTCTTTACCGATTTTTTTCATATCGAAATCACTATGTGATAACATTTCAGATAAATTTTCTCTTGATGAGAATAATTTAATCTTTTGTTTAAATACTGATAAAATACTGTTTTTAGTATCACTAGGAGCCATAATGGTTGAAGATACGTTTATATATGCTGGACTAGCAGGATCCTTATAACTAAAATACTCTTTAATATAAGTAGTTCCGCCTAATTTATCCTCACCAGTTGTAGTCATTAAGTTAATACTATTTAAGTTGATTTCGTCAGCTTTAGCATCCTCAAACAACGCTAATGATAAACCTGTGAAATAGTCAGCAGAAGTTTTTTCCCAGAATGGATCTTGATTTTGAGCTTTCTCATCATACAAGATATTCATTGCTAAGTCGTCCAATAATTCGTTAGCTTTATCTTTATTACCTTCGCAATATAATTGATAAGGTAATGATAATGGATTCCATGAATTACCTTTTTGAGGATCACGGAAGTTCAATAATATAACATTGTAACCTCTATTACGTAGCATATTAGCTGTTTTTTCATAGATTTCACCTTTTGGATCGGTTACAATCATTGATTCACCATGCTTAGCTAAAGATTCAACTTGAGGTAAAACGATACTTTGTGTTTTACCAGAACCAGTAGAACCGATAATTAAACTATGGCTCTCACCATTATCTACCCATAGTGTTTCACCATTATTAATAATCGGAATACCGCCATATTGTGAATTAGTAGCTTTGGTCTTAACAGGGCGTAATTTTTTCTTCATTTCCTTGTCTGTAGACCAACGTGCATATCCTTTTTCTTCCTTGGCACCTATAGAAAATCCAAAACCTTTTTCTTTTTCAAAAAAGTAAGATGACACACTTGTCATAATAAATGTCATAACAAATAAATATCCAACTATAGTTGGAAGAATAAAATCTCCCGAAAAGGCTGAAATAGGATTAAATCCTACTAAAGTACCATCAGCAGCAAAGCTTGATAAGTTAACCACCATAACAGCAACTAAATATAAAACTGCTATAGAGAAAACTATGAATATAAATAAATCTCTACCTGATGCCCTAAATTTTAATTTCATAAAGTCATCCCCTCTACCTATTATAGTATATCACACTTTTTTTAAACTTCATTATTTTTTTTACTTTTGATAACCAAATATGACATAGCTCCTAAGATAACTGCAACTATACTTGATACAGTTATAATGGCAGCTAAATGATTATCTACAAAATCCAATAACATGGCATCATATCTCACTTTAGGACCTATTTTAAAATATATATAACTATCTTCATTATCCTCTTTAACATACCATGTATAAATATTATTCTTTTTATCAACTTCTGCAGCATTCGAATCGATAACTTCGTTATAAAATCTAATATTTATTTTGAAACTTTCATATTTATATGCATCAGAAATTAAATCATCATTTTTAATACTTTCTAAGTATGCATTCTTAGAAGTTAAGAAAGTTGTATATTTCCCATTTCTTTCGACACTAGCAGAATTAAACATTGATCTAAACGAATTGGATACAACATATTCTTCTAATGTTTTATATTTCCTTGAAACTAGGAAATAAGAATCATTCTTTCTTTGTTTTGCTTTAATAGAAAATTTTTCATTACCTTGTTTCTTACGATAAGATGTAACATATGTATCTAAGTATTCATCTATTGAAGATGAGGTTTTTAATATTTTAGAATTATCTACATATACATAAAATTTTTCCCTAACTTCACCTTTATTAGTAACCGTCATATTATAGTCAACACTACAACCTGTTAAAAATAAAATACTTAAAACTAATAATACTTTCTTCATTTTATCTTAACCCCTTCATATTATATGAATATATATTATTTGAAGCATCATAAAAACCTAATGATGCACTAGATCTAAGTGCTGATATACAAGAAGCTTCGTTTGGATAAAGTACAGTACCAGCAAAAGGATTGTTCAAATCTGCCAAAGCATCCAAATCATCAACAGGATCTGTTCTGACTTTTATACCATCTACAAATGAATATAATTCAATATGTAAATGGCATCCAGTTGACCATCCTGTACTACCGATTTTACCAATTAGTTGACCTGCTTCAACAGTATCACCAACTTGTACCTCATTAGATGGAAAAGGCTGATGCGCATATAAACTATAATATTCATAGTTTTCACCATCAAATGTACCATGACCTATAACTACATAGTTACCATATGAAACCTCAAATTCATTTTCCGTGACAACACCATCAGCTATAGCATATATGTTATCATAACATGCTGCACTAATATCAGTTCCATTATGATGTCTACATTCATACTTAGCTACGGGATTAATTCGCCAACCATAAGCTGATGTTACAGTAACATTTTCATAATCTAATGGGTAAACCATTACATCAGATTCTATTTCAATAAAATCATCAGCATCCTCATAATTATCAACAATATAATACAAATAGTTATTTTCTTCTAATTCTTTTTTGATTTCTTCTTCTTTAGTTCCATCATAAGGTAATCTTATAATTTTTTGATTTTCATCAACAACATATAATATTTTAGTTTCCTCTATAGCATTTTTAATTCTTTCTGAGAATTCAGCATCATTGATTGAACCTTTATAAAGATTTTCACCAATACCAGATATTACAGTTTTATCAATATCAGAAGCATAGTGACAGCCTTCCTTCGCACTACAATATATTTGTACTTCAGGACAATTTCTAATTCTTAATACTCTAGGCATATTTGAACTTGTTGCTCCATTACTTGCATATAGATTATTTTTAGCAAGCATTGCCAAATAATATAAGTAATCATCTGAATCGTTAGGTGTCGCATAAGCATGTATAACACCTGCAATGTACTCATTTAATGAAACATTTTCAATAACCATGTTACCAGTACAATCGGCTATATCAATTCTAATACCATGGTAAATATGTGTTCGTTCTTCATCCTCACCATCAGCTAGGTAATCAGCAAAAGAGGCCATAGCAAATATCATATCAACAGCTGATGTGATTTTTGTCTCATCTTTTATACCATAAAACTTAGTCATAAAAGTGTTCTCAAGATATTCGCGATAAACATCAAGATCAAGTTCGTCTTTTTCCGCATATGCAACAGTATATTGTATACCATTATATTTAAATTCAACCACATCATCAGCAAAAAAACTTGTTGATTCATTTTCCATATCTTTTTTTAAAGAAGATATTTCACAATTGATTTCATTGTCTTCAATTGTACCATTGCCATTAGAATCAGCCATAGGGCATTTAAGATCTTTTAGTATTTCAATAGCTGCTTCACCAGCAATTTTCTTTTTTTCAGTATCATTTTTAGCTGATGCTGAAGCAACAATTTTACTACTTGAGACTTCACCTGATGAATTTATAGTTTTTAAAACAACTATAAAATGTTTATTGATCATGTTTGAAGCTAAAGTTTTAACTTTCTTTTTGCTTTTTTTATAATCAATATTTTCACCAGAAGTTAAATCATCAACATCTTCAACATCATCTAACTCATCAGTCATAAATGGATTATCGTATGTTAAAGTAGCTACTAATAACCCTTTATTTAACTTTATACCTTTTTCATTATAGTATTTTTTATATTGAGCATCTATTTCATCATAAAATTTTGCTTCTTCTTTAGCGTCACACTCTTCATCTGTTGACCAACCACAACCTGTTAAAAAATGTCCAAGCCTTGAAGCATTTTCAGCTAATTGTGTTATATTTCTTTGAACTGCATATATAACACCTGCAACCATAACAAATGATATTATGATTGGTAAAAAAGTAATAATAGCATTACCTATAACACCTAAGATACCAACAATAATATGTACTTTTTTAGCAGTTTTGGCTAAATCATTTGCAATATCCATAGGATTACTAGAAGTTTCCCCATTTTCTTGACTAGGTTGACTACCGAGTGGATTTGAGTTTCTGCTAGGTAAACCAGGTATTTTATTACCTTTACCTATATTATTCATTAAATTTTTTCCTAATTTAGATTTAGTCAATGCATCTGCAGCTTTTCCTGCTAGTGGTCCTCCAGCTGCTGTAGCTGCTGTTTTAGCCAGCTTATTAGCAGCTTTATTTTTTAAATTATCAGCCTGTCCACCATTATTGCCTTGCTTAGACTGTTGCTGTGGGTTAGCCTCATCGTTATTAGGCGCACTACTATTTTGATGATTAGCACCTGTATCTTTCAAATTATTATTTTGCGTTTTAGCAGCATTATTAGGAACCAAATTTGGCATATTTCCCGCGCCATTAGGCATAGAACCAGGTGCATTTGCTGCACCACCCGATACAGAATTTGGCATATTTGCTGTACCATTAGCAGCTGCACCACCTGGCACACCGCCGTTTTTTGCTCGAGCTACTGTGCCTATTGCATTACCAGCTCCACTTTCATTCAAAGCATTTAATCCTTTTTGAATTTTTTCACCACCTGGCGCACGTTCTACAACTTTAGTTATAATTTCTCCGCCAAGTTCACTACTTGCTCCATCAGTAAGTCCATCAGCAGCCTTAACAGCAGCTCCTGCCGCCATTGCATATGGATTTCCCGATGCAGTTGCGACATCAGCAGCATTTCGTAAATTTTCAGTATTGTTTACCCTAGCTCTTTCAAACTCAGGATCACTATTATTAGTTTGCGTTTTATTTGCCACTGATATCACCTCCTATACATCAATTAATACTATAGACCTCCGCCACTACCGAAAGAATCTAATTCTTGTTCAGTTACAACAACATTAATTTGCATTCTTCTACTTCCACATACGAATAATGCTTCACCTTGATTGTAACGTTTTATACTTTCTTTTTCGTTATCATTTAAATCTATTAATTTAGCCAAATCTTCAACAGCTTGTTTTTTAAGGCCCATAACCAAATAATATGATGCATTATCAAATATAGCTTTACCTTGTGTGATAACAGCTGGATCGCTGAAATCAGTAGGTTGTTGCGTTATAATGATTGTTCCTGTGTTATACTTACGAGCACGTCTTTGAATTTGCGCTAAGAAATCCGCACCTAGTGTATTATTACCTGATAACAATACGTGTGCTTCATCTACAGTTAGTATTGTATTAATACTACTATCTAAAGTTAAACTCCAAGCATATTTTAATATATTAAAGAATAATGCATTTCTAATATTTTTATCACTATTCATCAATTCTCTTATGTTAAACACTACGAAATTACTTTGAGGTTTGATAGTTGTATGACCATCAAAATAATATTTCAACTCTCTTACTAGTGGTCTTATTTTTAATTCCAATTTTTCTAAAACATCTTTTTCATGAGTTTTTTCCGGCATAGATAATAATTTACCTCTTACAGTTGCATATACATCTTTCATTGTCGGATAATCAGTAGATTTGAAATTAGTAAAATTAGACGTAAAATCAATACCAAATCTTCTATATGTTTCTTGAACTACTTCACTAAACATATTGATTGAGTCTTCATCAATACTTGGATCATAATATTTCATGAATGCTTTTATTGATTGTAGTGTACGTGTTAAAACAGTATATCCCAATCCTTGTTTAATTTCTTCATCATCAGCATCCATTATAACTTCAAGTGGATTAATCATACCATATTCTCCACCCTTACCTAAGTCAATAAAGTCTCCGTTATATAACTTAGTCATTTCACCAAGTTCACCTTCTGGATCAATAACAACTAATTGATAATCATTTCTAAGATGTGTTCTTAACAATAATTTAGCCGCTGTTGATTTACCAGAACCAGATGTACCCAAAATAATTAAGTTTGCATTATTTCTATTATGTTCCTTCTTAATTTGATATAAGAATTGGTTAAATAGAATAACACCACCTGAAAAATCAACACCCAATAAACATGACAATCCAGGATCTTTAATACTATCAAAGATAAATGGGTACATAGCTGCAATTGTTGGTGCAGGAATAGGTGTACCAATTCTATCTTCAACAGCTTGTTTTGGATATATAGGTAATATTGATTTTAAAATTCGTTCTTGTTCAAAACGTAATGGGAATGCTTTCATTTCCATTGCTTCCAAATAGTTTTTAACTTGCATTTTCTTGCTAATCAAATCATCTTGTGAATCAGCAGTAATCATAATATGCATTTGGAAATCAAATATCTTAGCTTGCGTACTAGCTAATTGTGCAATAAAGAATTCCAAAGATTCATAATCTTGTCTAATTCTTTCTTGAACAGTTTTATCTTTTTCTTCTTGATATCTCATCTTCAAATCAGCGATTTCTTTATTTAGCATTTTTTGCATTAAACTAAATGGTAATGGTATATGTTTAATAACTACTTTTACACCAGCCATACTAGTTAAACTAGCTAAATAACCTGGTGTTATAAATTTTGGATAAGATACAACTGTTAAAATTGTTGCATACTTATCACTGATTACAAAATCACTTGCTCTAAATTCTAGGCCCTTTGGCGCTATTTGACTTCTTATATCCATTATCCTAACACCGCCCCAAAAGTAGTTGTAACGCCACCATTTAAGAAGTTATCTAATATCATTCTTAAATCACTATTTGACGTTTGATAAGAGGTTAAGCCTGCCCCCATTAACGTATTAATAAGGTTTTTAATTCTTTTTTGATTAACGTCATCACTCTTATCCTTGAATAACAAGAAATACTCAGTATCAACAACGTTATTGTTCATAAACATATTACCTTTATTGATATCATCCATAATTAATTTTCTTTTTGCAGGATTCGTTACATTGTTGTATAACAATTCCAATTGTGATAAATAAACATTTATATCTACTGGTCTATCGGCTGCTATTAACCAAAACTCATAATCAATAGTATTATATACTGTTTTTAAACTGGCTATAATTGAATCTTGTGTCTGCTGATCCAAAATAAATATGTTTCTAGGCATTATTTTAACGCCTGTAACTTTTTCGCCACTAGTTAATAAAATGCAACCATTTTTAATTTCTTTTACTGGTATGTCATCATTTGTATATCTATTTTTTGCTTTCGCCATCGTACATACACCAACCCTTCCATTTAAACTTTCTTTGATTTACAAAAAACCCAACTGCTGAAGCTATCAAAGTTCTCATATTATAGTAGTTAGGGACAGGCATCACTAAGAAGCCTGTCACACCTACTGGTAATAGAGCTATGATTACAAATACTATTTCGTTTAGTGGTAACGTTATTAGAAAAATTATCGATAACGCAATTCCAACACTAAATAGTATCAAATCGAATTGGGTAAACAATCCCAATATCAGCATTGATTTTTTTGTATTTGCCGGTATTAAAAATCCGTTTTCCATAGTATCACACCCTTTTTATTTATTATTTTCTATCATCTTCAAGATCAGATAAATTTACACCATTGATAGTAGTTGTTTTGATATCATTAGCTGACAATTTATCAAACACTGCCGAATTATTTGAACTTTGTTCTTTCGCATTTTTATTCATTTCTTTAATATTGCTTGCAAAATTAGTTTTATCTAATGCTTCAGCAAATTCACGCGCTCCAGGTTGTGAATTTATAGCATTAGAAACGCTTTCTAATTTGCTATTAGCATTTTCCATATTACTATTTAAGTTATCTATTGAAGATTTAATACCAGATTTTGATATTGCCTTAGCAATAGCTTCTTCATTCATAACAGGAGCTTGATATTCCATAGCAGCCGTACGAGCTGATGTATTATTCATTGCTTTATTGAACTGTTCATTTAAATTAGAAGCAACTTCTTCCATCTTTTGTGACATAGCGGCTTTTATACTATCTGTATCAATATTAATATTTGAAGTATCTAAATGTACATTGGCAGCATTTCTTGCTGATGTATCATTTCTTGCTGCATCAAATTGTTGACTTAAATTAGTAAATGCACTTTCCATTTTTTGTGATACTGCATCACTTATGTTTCCTGAATTAATACTTGCATCTGAAACATTCAAGTGTACATTAGCAGCATCTCTTGCTGAAGTGTTATTCATTTGATTATTAAATTGTGCAGCCATACTACTAAGTGCATCATTTATGCTTCCTGAATCAATCTTAACACTTGAACCATCCATATTCGCATGAACCTCACTAGTACCTTGCATTGCAGGGGATGCACTACTAGTTGTTGGATTGCTTGTGATAGGCGTTCCTTGTGGAGCACTTGGTGTAGGTTGACTTCCACCAATTGGACCTGTATAACCAAATCCAAATGAGCTATCCATATTCATTAAATCTTGGAAATCAGAAGCTGACATATTTGGATTATCAACAGTACCTTTTGAATTAGGCTCTGGATTTGGTCCTGTTGTATTTGATCCACCACTATTTGGTCCTGTTGTATTTGATCCACCACTATTTGGTCCTGTTGTATTTGATCCACCACTATTTGGTCCTGTTGTATTTGGTCCACCACTATTTGGTCCTGTTGTATTTGGTCCACCACTATTTGGTCCAGTTGTATTTGATCCACCACTATTTGGTCCTGTTGTATTTGGTCCGCCACTATTTGGTCCAGTTGTATTTGATCCACCACTATTTGGTCCTGTTGTATTTGATCCACCACTATTTGGCCCTGTTGTATTTGGTCCACCACTATTTGGTCCAGTTGTATTTGGTCCACCACTATTTGGTCCTGTTGTATTTGGTCCAGTTGTATTTGGTCCAGTTGTATTTGGTCCAGTTGTATTTGGTCCGCCACTATTTGGTCCTGATGGATTTGGTGATGATTGACCATTTCCTGATGCGTTATCAGGTGCTTCATATTTAGTCTTTTGATATTTCTCGAATGCATCCTGAATAAATGCATCATCTTTATACATTCCTCTACTGATTTCATGTTGCTTTTCAGCTAATGAATAACGTCCTTGAGCCTTTCCATAAGCCTTGGATGCATCTGTATACTCTTTTCTAGCCTTAGCTATAGCCGCATCTCTATCTTGCGTATTTTTATATGTTGCAGAGTAAGCTGCATCCAACGCTGCCTGCTTAGCACTCTTCTCATATTCTGCAGCATACATTTCGTCTTTTCGTCTATTCATTAATTCAAACGTCTCGTTAAATTTTCTATGACCAAATTTTGAGGCCAAAAATTTGTTTTGATCCGGTTTCATTTGTCCTGTTTCTTTATCTAATGAATAAAATTTTTTCTTTCCTACGTCTTTTGCTAACGCTTCTTGATATTCACGATCTAGTTTTTGACCTTTTGCTTCTTCTTTTTCTAATGCTTTAAATGCTTTTGTTCCTTTTACATAGTCATCGTTGCTATCAAGTGAAACGCTTTTCCACTTTGTATCTTTACCGGTACCAGTAATATTACCTACAAATCCCTTTACATTATTATGAGCTGTATCTAAGCCAGTTGCCCATCTGGCGCTCATTCTAGCTTTTGACTTATCCCAACTATCCTTAGCGCCAATGCCAAAAGCTGTTTTCATTGATGTTCTATCTGCTTTATCAAGGCCTTTATTTTTCCATGCTGTTTTAGCCATATTACCTAAACCGCCAAAAGCCTTACCTAAAGTACGGCCAAATAAAGCTCTACCTCCAATTAAAGCACCATGTCCTGCAAGTTGACCTGCAGCAGCCAATGGACGTCCTAGCAATGGTACTTCACTTAATTTCTTTAATGGGTTTAATGTGAAATCACTAGACATCTTTATACCTGTAATAGATTCAATTAATTTTGGTAACTGTTTAGCAAATAGTAAAGCTCCCAATATAATAACAAATTTAACTAAGAAATTAACATCAGCAGGTAATCCTGTTGATTGATCAACGAATCCCATAGAACCCATTTGTGAAATAATAAATATTGCAAAGTTAATAGCTATAAGTCTTATAAATAAATCTAAATATGTTGATGTACATTCTTTTAGCCACTTATTAAATACTTCTGTTCCTTTTTTAGGATCAATTCTTGAAACGATAGGAATTGGTGCTATCATTCGTAAAAATCCTATTTTAACACTCCTTAATGCTATATCAAGGCAGAACATAATAAGTATCCATGTTACTAAACCACCAGCTATAGTTGAAATAATAGGCATATATTCCATTATATAAGCATCACTATTTTTTGATTTTTGATTTAACAAACTGTAATCATCTAAAAGAATTGAGGCATTTTTAAAATTATGTGCCATGTATAATGTTGTGGCATAATCAGCGCTACCCTTAATATTTCCTATTAACTCCTCACATTTGTCACCAAATGAAGCTGTTTCATAAACCGTGCTACATGCAGCATCAAATTCTTGATTAATATGATAGAAAGCAGTGAACGTTTCGTACGCCATTTGTTCACCAGCTCCAGTAGGTAAACCAGTTCCAGAAGTTTGTGGCTGTGCTGAGAATATTTTACCAATGATATTATCTTTCAAAACTATTCTTTGTAAATCCATAGCTTGTGAGAAAATCCATGGTGTTGCAATTAATAACGCTACTGTAATAACAATATTGGATACAACTTTTCCAAATCCTTTATTTTTATCTGAAAATTCATCGGGATTAACAATGTATGTCATAATTGAAAAAGATACTTTAAACAGCATAAAAATCCCCAAAAGTGAATACACCTTTGAAGCAAAAAAGTCAATTACATCCTCTGTAAAAATAGATGTATTGGCTATATCAATAAGCAATTCATATGCCCATCCTATTAATTTGTATACGATCCCGTCCAAAAAGAACATTATTGTCCTTAAAATATTAATAATAACATCCATGTTATGCGCACCCCATTCGAAATGTAAATTTTAACACATATATTATAACACAAAAAAAAACAATAATAAAGATTTTTATTATTGTTTTAATTTAATTATTTTTCTTCTTGTTGTAAAACATCTCCAGCTGAACTTGCTGAACATCCGTTTGTAGCGTTTGGACCACTAACAAAACATTTTACACAACTCATAATATTACCGCCGTTAGTAGTATTGCTTGCATCTTGTTTTGGAGCAACAATATTTACTACTATTTGTACGATAAAGAATACTAGGAATACGATAACAGCTGCAACTAATCTTTTAACAAAAGTTTGTTGACCTTTTTTAATATCTTCATCCTTTTGTGCCATAACAGCTTTTCCTAAATCTAACATACCAAAGAAAATTAGTAATAATGGTACACCGATTCTAACTATATTATAAATTGTTGATGTGATAGTAGGAATATATGAATCCATAGTAATTCCTGCACATGTAACGTCATATAATAAGAACATATTATTTCCCTCCTGTCTATAATTAATATTACATTAATTTACAATAAATGTCAATTATTTTGTTATACAATTTCCATTTACAAAGCAATCAACACAATTCCATACTGATTGATCGTCTTTCGCAATAATACCAACGACAAATTCAACAACAAAGAATACAAAGAATACTAAAACTCCGGCAATCAATCTCTTAACAAAAGTTTGTTGACCTTTTTTGATATCCTCATCCTTTTGAGCGATAACAGCCTTAGCTAAGTCAAACATACCAAAGAAAATTAATAGTACTGGAACGGCAATTTGTATAATTCTAATTAAAGTGTTAACAATACTTGGAAAAACAGCTGGTATTCTTATATCTGCATCACCGCAATAAACTGCTTTGTATGTTGTTTTACCATGAATATTAACTGTATTTCCGTTTCCTGAATTGTTTCCTGAATTATTATTTCCAGGGTTTGAAGTTGTAGAACTACCATTACCAGGGTTTGAAGTTGAACCACCATTACCTGGATTTGAAGTTGAACCACCATTGCTAACTTCTCTTAATACTATTTTTTTGTCTTTTGTTTGTTCTAATGTATAATTTCCAAGTGCACAATTTCCAGTATTACTTAATTCTTTAATTTTTGTTTGTACTTTGCTATCTAAGTAAACAAGAATACCATTACAGCTATGTTTAGCTGTGTATTTCGATGTAGCAGATCCACATCCATAATATATTTCTCCATCTTTTTTTTCAAAAACAAGAGTAGCACGTGAATCATTAATATATAAATCGTAATTACATTTCCATGTACTTGTAGATTGTGATGCTCCGCCTATCCCTAATGTATAAACGCCATCACCAGTTTTGCTAGCCACAACAGCACTACTGGAGCAACTTGTACTGTTTGAAGTGACAATTGCTTTCATGGCATTTTGTAATTGAGTTCCCGCAACAAATCTCGCTGAAGAACACATAATTTCATGGTTTATAGGGCCATAGTCCTCATCGCCGTCATAACTACATTTATATCGTAGTTCATTATTTTTCATGTAGAAACTTAATTGGTAAACTTGAGACCCAACTTGTACATTATAATCACAAGTTTTATCAGCTAATACCTTTCCATTAAAAACAAATAAACTTACGAAAATAATAAATCCATATAATACTTTTTTCATATTAAACCTCCTAAAATAAACCTAGTATTTTCTTTTTCTTTTCAGCTTCACCAGTTTGTTGCTTAACAAATCCTAGTTTGGCCAAAAACCTATCCATCACCATAATGTCTTTTTCTCTTTCATTTAGAGGCGGCATATTATAGAAGAATTCTGCCTTAATTTCATATTGCAACTCTAAAACATCCTTAGAAGTTAACAAACTTTGATTTAAAACAAGTTTTCTTCCTGATAAATCTCTAAATACATTACGATTAATGTTTAATAATTTATTTAACTTGATAACTGATGGGGAAACCAAGTAAATAATATCTTGAACCACCGACAACGCCGATGAACTATTGCCAATATCAATGATAATGGCATCTCTATTTTTATTGTTTTCAATAAATCTTGGTAAATCAAGATTAGTTACACTATGTAGCTTTTTAAAACCAAAATAATTAAAATCATTTTTATCTACTTCTACACCTACAACATCATAGTGCTTTTGCAACTGTTTAACCATCATATAAGCAAATGTTGTGGCTCCTGCTTTATCAGTTAAATTTTTAACACCGATAATTCTACAATACTGACTTTCAACAGCTTGATAAACTATTTGATCTTGAGTTGTATTATCTATTTGATGATATTGAGCAACATCACGATAACTATTTGGATTATTATATAAATACATAACGCCATCGATATTTTTAGTAAAATTATATATACCCATTGATATCAACTTTGATAAATAATCTGGACTAGATGATTGTTCTGAATCATCTAGCAATAATATCAATTTTTCCATATCCAATGATATTGATAATTTTTGTAAAACTTTAATATCATAATAATTCTTTAAAGCCGTAATATCTAATATCATTCGCTGATAATAGAAATTTTGAAACATAGATACTATTTCATCGACGTCAAATTCACCACTTACAGATTTAATAATATCTATTTCTAACGACTCAAGAACATCTTTGTGGCGATTACTAATTATTACGTTCATTATCCTTCCACCATTCCTTTGTCATAAATTATTTTTGTTTCACCATATAATGGTATACGAACAATACTATTAACTATTGGAAAATTTAAAGTAATGTATACTGTAACACCATAATAAACACCTTTTGTTGTCCTATATTGATAAACACAATAGTCATACGGATTAGTACTATCAGTCATAGGAGAAACGATATAATTAGTGTTTTTACTTCTTTTAGTTACAATCTTGCATTTCCCAGATGTAGATGTTTGATATCCCATTGCTTTCAAATCACCAGCAATAGCATCCTTAGCATCATTATTATATACTTTATATTCTTCCATTCTATCAAGGATTCTATTTCTTATTTTAAAACCTTTTGAATAAGAAATGTAGCCAAATAAAAGAGCAATCATTACACCAACAAAGATTATTATCAGATTGAAAACCATAGAAGTTCCAATTGCCTCTTTCATAGAACGCCTCCCCGAACCAATACAATTATACTATAATTGCTACATTTTCACAATATTGTTTACACAAAAAGTGTAAACGTAAAATAGATTATTTATGATGAAAATTATAAATTTGTTTTGTTTTTGTAAAAACGGGTATTTTAATTTCCTTAATTAAAGGCAAATTAATTTTAATAAATGTCAGAACACCATATGTATGATATTCTTCATCTGGACCTGTGGGATCTACATAAATACAGTACTCAAATTGCTTACTTTTCTTAGTGTATACACTTGTACTCATTCCACCATATGATGTTGGGCATTTAAAACCTGGTTCGGTATATGAATATCCCAATGTAGCCAAATTTCTTTCTATAGCATCAAAAGATCCATCATCTTTTGAGCTAGTGTTATAACCTTCATATTTTTCAATTTCAGATACTATAGTATCATTAACTTTCATAGCTTTATAATAACTCATTGTACCAGCTAAAAAGCCAAAGACTATTAAAATAAACAAAATGATTAGATTATACAGAAAAGTATGTCCTAATGGTCCGCTCATACAATCACCTATAAAATATTATACTATTTTAATTTGTAACAATCAACAAATAAAAAGATAACTTTCGTTATCTTCCTATTAACTATTACCGCCAGGTTGACATGAATAAACGTTAATCTCCACATTGTCACCATTAAAACAGTTCCCTTCAAAAACGAACCCACCGCATGCTTGGCAGTTTCCGTTAAACTCAGCTTTCTTCATAGCACTATTAACCATTGGTATTGCAACAGCAGCAATAACTCCAATTAATACTATTGTAATTACCGTTAAGTTTGCTTCTCCAGCTGCTTCCTTCATGTTTATACCTCCCTATTTTTTAACATCTAAAGTTATTATATCATAAAATTATATTTGTATGCAAGAAAAATCAATGATTCCACAAACCGCCTGTACATGTGTCAGGATTAACTATATCCTCATTTTTAGAAACCGGATTATATATAACACAATAATCTTGCCACATATAACCTCCACATGCCATGCAATTAGCACGATATTCAACGCTTTCCATAGATCTTCTAACCATCGGAATAACAACAGAAGCAATAGCACCAATCAATATGATAGTAACCGCTGTCATATTCGCTTCTCCGGCTGCCTCCTTCATAGTTTTTCCTCCTAATATAATCTACAAACGTATTTTATCATAAAAAACAATATTTAGTACAACAAAATACGTAAAATATGTAAAATAGTGTTAATAGTTCATCATTTGCATCATAGAAAGTAACATTACCAACATTATGCCACCACCTGTTGCGAATAACATAACCATCGTTTTTTGTTCCATAGTACTTAATCTTTCAGCATATTTTTGTTCCCTGGCTTTGTTTTGTAAACTCGAAATTGTTCTAGAAAACATTGTTAGCTGTTCCTGTTTTCTTTCTTGACTTCCAAGACTCAAACGATATAAAAGTCTCATCATACGCATTGAATCTCTAACAGGATATTCACGTGCAAAATCCATATAAGGATTGACCGACATATCACCAGACTCAATCTTTGCAATTAAACTTCTTAATCCTGGTTTAAAAACAGAGGGTGCTGCTTCAATAGATTTCGATAAAGCTACAGGCACAGTATAATGTTGTACTAGTATTTCCAAACTTTTTAAATAATAAGGTAACATCAAATCAATATGATGAAGATTACGCTTATAATAAGATTTTAAATTTGTATACGGTTGTTTAAAAATTAAATATCCAGCTATAAACGCTAACAACACATATAAAAACTGCATGTTTGATAAAAATAAGAACATTGCAACAACTGTTACAAGGATACCATTTCTAATTCGTAAACCAAACGATTTATTGACATCAGCATCATCACCATATTTTAAACGTAATAAGAATTCATAATCTTTTTCAATCAAAAACTTAAACATTGGTTGTGATGAAGCTAAAAATTGCTTAGGCTCGATAATTTTTGTATAAAATACTATAAAAAACACTATAGCAGCTATTAATAAAAATATCATTACTCAGCCCCCACATTCTCATTATAAAATTTTTCACCATTTAATAAGAAATAAGTGTTTATAAGGACGATACCATGCATCAACAATTGAACATACCAAATTTCCAATATTGATATATATCTTTCTGTACCCAACAAAAATTGAACTAACATAACCATAAAATATAATACAAAACCAAATTGTAAGAATTTTTTATGGAATGCTGCTCTATCAATTCTATCACGATATACTCCTTCAACTAACATATCGACATCTAGTAACATATTGTCTAAAGAAGCAGATGCATCAGTAGCACCTTCATTATTTATTTGATAAAACAATTGATGCATATTTCTAATAATATAATAATCATACTTATTATTCATGAAATCGATTGATTCATTAATTGTACCATTTTTATATGCCATATCAATCATAATACGGACATCGCTTTTAACAGGGTCATCCAATACCCCAGATTCATAAACACCTTCTAGTGATTTAACAAAAGATTGCGTAGTAGCGAATTCCATAATTACGTTAGTTGTATATACTTGAATTTGTTCAAAGATAAACTCACTATATAATCTTTTACAACGTAAATAAGCCAAATAAGGAACTAACATGACAGCAAAAGCTACATACACTATACACCATACCAAACTATAAAAATATAGATATGAAATTATAGCAGCACCAACTGCAAATGCTACAATTTGTAAAGCATATTGTCTAGGCGTATATTCTTGTCCTAATCGCTTAACTTTATCTCTAACAACTTTAAAAGAATATGGCGCATATCTATCATATGCTGACCCTACTGAAGTAGTTATGTACTTATACACATTAGAACCAGTATTTCTTCTATAAATAAGTATGAAAGCTACGATAAGAACAATAGCTATAAATATCATTGCTATCATAAAGCACCTCCTATCTGTTATCAGTTAAATTAACAGGAACCCCTTGTGGCGCACCAACAGGTTGAACCATAGGTCGAGCTGACATCACAGGTTGAATAGGTCTAACTGATGGACTAGGTATAGACTGATTTGGAACAGTCTTCTCATCGCTAGTCTTTTCGTCATACATTGGATTAATAAATCCTTCTGGAATTTCAACTCCTTGGCCTTCAATATAATCTATTAAATATTTACTTGGATTTTTTCGTGAAATCTTTCCTTCAGGAGTTTTCTTGTATATAACGTTATATTTTGCTTCGTTATCCTCTGTTACATAAAACTCAGTAACCTCTCCTATTTCACGAATGAAACGTTTAGTCTCTTTATCTTGTCTACCTCTTACGAAGACACCTATTTGAACATAGCGATAGATAGATTTCAAAAACTGATCAATATCTTGATTCGTTTCCAGCAAACTATACATACGATTTGGTATAGATGCAGCTTTATCAGCATGAATAGTCGACAAAATATAGTGTCCTGAAGATATTGAGTTACGTACAGCTGTTACAGCCTCCGCGCTACGAACCTCAGATAATAAAATCCATTTAGGGTTTTGACGCATACAAGTAACAAGTACTTCTGAATAAGATGCGACATTATTTGTCTTCATTGCGACAATATCCCTGTGAGGAAAAATCTTATCCAAATGAAGTTCCAAAGTATCCTCAATAGTTATTATTTTTTCATCTTCTCTAGTTTTAGAAGCTAGATATTTAACAAACTCTGTTTTACCAGAACCAGTTTCACCACAAACGATGATATTACAATGCGCTAGAACACATTGTACTAAAAAATCATGTACATCTCGTGTTATATATTTTTCAGCTATAATTTTTTCTTTTTCCAATCTTATCTTAGCTGGCGTTTTTCTTATAACACACGCTATACCATTACTAGCTATAGAATTATGTACAAAGTTCATACGCAATTCAGCACTTTCAGAATCCAAAAATGGATGTGCTGCATTAAAACTTCTTCCCATAACGTTAGAGCATTGGAAAGCTAATTTTTCCATCATTGCATCATTAACATTAGGGTTTTCAACTCTATAAATACCCCTTGATAATGTTTTTAACCATAATTGTCCACTATTACTATATGAAACATCGGTAACATCATCATTTTCTAAATATTCTCTTAACGGTCCAAAATCTATTTGTGAAAATAAAATTTCATTCATTAATTAATCTTCACTTTCACTAAATACTACTGTTCGACTATTAATGTAATTTACTAATTCTTCACGACCAACCGTTAAGTCACCTATAATAGGATTTGTTCCACCATATAAAACAGGGAATAAATCAACGCCAGATGATTTTAAGTATTCAGATTTTTTAAGTAAAATGTATATATCTTCTGGTACACCAATTAATAATGAAGCAGGAGCTCTATTAGCTGTTGTATCTTCAAAAACATTATTACCGCTACTATCTTTAACTGCTAACACTTCTACTTTTGATAAAAATGTTCCAATCATAATTTGACCATTTTCATCTGTAGCTTTCATATAAATATCAATAACATTACCAGGTAAGATTGAATTATAATATGTACTATTGGCATTAACAGATAACATATATGGTCTTTGACCTTCTGGAACTTGTGATATTAAGTTATCAGGGATATCTTCCGCTTTGACAATCATACTTTTATAAATAAAGCTTCCAGCTGGGATAACACTATTTATAGCTGTATATTTACCAATAATATTTGTTCTGTTAATTTCAATCTTACTTCTGATTTTGTTGTAATACCATTGTGGTATACC